>Ga0007848_1000130_pt1 | contig 30921 bp, 22 predicted proteins | sample CryBogCBH18Jul08_FD_71209 | JGI IMG/M metagenome (GOLD analysis project Ga0007848, IMG submission 71209) | Freshwater microbial communities from Crystal Bog, Wisconsin, USA - CBH18Jul08 | ecosystem: Environmental > Aquatic > Freshwater > Lake | place: Crystal Bog, Wisconsin, USA | collected...
TGAACCTCCAGAAGTTCCTGAAGGTCCACTTCAAGAAGACCGAGGTGAAGGCGTGAATGCCTCCAGAACCTGAATCGGAACCCGAACCGGAGCCGCGCAACGTGTGGTGCTGCTGTCGTAGATAAATAAAAAACACACAAACAAATCCGGGGACTCCCGAACTTGTTTGTTTGCATGTAACAATGTCAGCAATTGCATCGCCTCCTCAAAAGAATCTCGCGACTGGTTCTAACGAATCTTCGAGTGCAGTTCGGAAAGTTCGTGAAGCATTGAAACCTGTCGTTACAATTCGGCAGCCCAACTTTGAGGCTGGTAAACCCACCGAGGCCCAGGAAATGCTCCAAAAAATCAAGGGCCAGGCGCGTCGTCGTCGCCGCACTCGTCGCATGCGTCGCCGTGTTCGTGGTGGAGAGTACAGCCCCGAATTGGAAAGAACGCTCCGTACTATCGACGTGAACGAACGAACTGGTGCACAGGAATCTGCGTCTCAATTCCAAAATGGACTTCTTGGATTGAAGAAGACACGCGGTGCTAAACGACGGTTGTTATCCACTCGTGGGGCATCTCGAGGTACAAGACGCTACTGAAAAAGGGAGACAGTCGTTCATCGAGCACAAGAGCGCGCTGCTTGCCATTGCCCCTTAATGTCTTGGCCAGACGTCGGATCATTGAATCACGATCAATTTTGGTTTCACTGACAGTCAGTTTACATGCCTTGGGACCATGCCATCCACACAAGGTCGATTTCTCACACGTTTCCTTTGAAGTTAATTGTCCACACGGAGTTCGAACCTTGCTGACAAACGTCCGCGGAGGTCCGGCCACCCAGGCTGTTTCAGCGTCTGCCCATTTCCGTAATTCGGGGATCAGTCCTTCCCCGGACTCGATTGCCGCACGCAGAGTTGCATAATCTGCATTTTGCACATCCTTGGACAAGGTGTACAACATAAAGTCAAATACTTCTGCATCGTACGAGATATTCTTGACAATCATATCGTCTTCTGGGTTCGGTTCACCGTCAACCAGCTCCTTTTCCCGATGTCCATCACGCACAGTAGACAGAACCTCGGACACTGATGCCGGATCACCGCCATCCACGGGTTGAAACGGTGCTCGGAAACGTGAAGCAAGCAGAGCTTCCGTTGCACGACCATTCATATCGTACAAGTCAGAGACCCACCTGAACCCGGCATCGACACTGGTATCCAAAAACGCCTTGAGTACACTACGCGTGGGAAGTTCGTTGTCACGGATGTCATGGTACCCTGCACGTGTCCGGGTCATACGAATATCTTCGGGCAAGAGCTTTGAATCGCGAATCAGTGGCTGGATTGGAAGAATGACCTCTTTCGGCACAAAGAGCGCCTGGATTCGATCGAATGGATCATGGATGATCTCGTAGACTGTCTTGCCCTTGGATCGTAATTCAGTAATGGCCTTATCGAATGTAGGAATATTGGACGAGCACGCACGAGCATGCAGGGCAAGAACTGTTGAAACGGTTGCAGAGACAAACGGTGCGCGTTGAATGTCCGTTTGATACGCGAATTTGGCTCCACGATTACGTGTCACATGCCCAAGGAGTTCATTGTCGACCATGACAATTGTGCGGCTCTTGACGTCTAATGAATCTGACCAGAAGCCGCAGGACATGGATCGAGTGGATGTATGGATTTGCACAACTCGGCACTTCAGAATAGATGTCACATACTCCATTTCATCGAGCATTGGAAGTTCGCCACTCTCATATGCGCGTTGGACTCCGGCAACAAGGCGCTCGATTTCTGTTGCACCTTCCCCGGGATCTTTCCAAGTACGGAAAAAGGAGCAGAGCATCAACTTGTCCTGGGCGTTTTTAGGTTCTGGAATCACCGTCTTGTCTCCGAGAAGCACGGGAAGGGTCTTGGATGGCCGACCCAATCCGATCCGGAAGAAATCACCCTTGCCCGCTTCAAGACGATCACCCTTCTTCACTGTAGCAGAATAGGTGGTGACAATCTTCAAGGACGCTGCCATGTCTGCATCCAGGTATCCAATGCGCAACTCGGGGAGATGCGGGGAACTTAAGATATACGATTCGTCGTTGCGCGCGATGGCTTCGACAGGTGCACGTTCTTCCTTGTAGCAGCACGGGATACGACGTCCGTTCTTGGAGGACACGATCTTGCCAATGAATCCGGGAAACAAGTGAGTTTGATCGCGCTTGATGACACTATACTCGTAAATATCCTCGTCATTTTCAGTACGCACCTTGCCTCCACACACCGGGCATGTATTGTCAACCAACTGGTCGGCACGCAGTGGGATCATGTCGCGAATGCACCAATATTGGGGACATGTTGCAATGCCTTTCGGATCATCAAGTTCCATTACACTTCCGTACCCGCGCGGATTGTACTGTGCCGGGATCCTGGTTTCGTCTTCAGGGGTCAAAACAATGACTTGTTTCGACTTGTCGCATTTCAAAGGGTAAATCGTCGAATCAAACGTTGCCGGATCAAACTCCTGGAGTTTCTTATTGAAGTAATTGTACGTTGACTTTTTGGTCGTCTTGACCTTGAGTTTCTTTACAGGTGCTGCTGCAGGTGCTGCGGCGGCGTTACTACCCGAAGGTGGCGCCTCTTCCTCGTTTTCAAGTCCAAGCAATCCGGCCAAATCATCGTCAATTTGAAAATCAGTTTCTTCAATTGCTTGAGGAGCCACGGCAACTGCTTCAACCGCTTCGGAGCGACGAGGACAGACACTATCAATATCATCCGTTGTCGTCAAGACATACCGCAAAATGTCGGCATACTTAATTGTCCGAGGGCCATTGACGATGCCTGTCATCAAGATTTCATTATTTGAGAATTTCAGAACTGGGTAGTGGCGCAAGACGCGTTCAAGATCAATGTCTTCTCCCAAATCCGAAAACTTCTTGATAATCGCCTTGGCCTCATCTTGCGAAATACCAAGTTCTTCGACCAGCACATCCGGGCCCGGTGTGTCACTTTGGTTCAAGACTTGGTATGCCCTGACTTCGAACGAAGACAAGACATCTGCACCGTGGTTTGCACGCAGTAACTGGAAATCAGACCCCCTTGTTGCAAAGACAGATTGGAGGCACGGGAACCGCCGCATGTCGAATTCAGTAATGTCTGTGGAATACTTGGAAAGAACGGACAAGTCCTGCAGTTCCCATCGAGGCTCTACGAGATCCGATGTCTTGATAAAGGCCATGATCGAATCTAGAGACGAAAACCACACTGCAAGGTCCGTCTTGATTGTCTCGAGATCCGAAGAGGATTCACGGGTCCGAAATGCAGTAACGACAATATCCTTGGGTGTCATAACAATCCGATCAAACGATTTCCGGTCCGTGCCCTTGAACAGCATCAGAGTAGGCAACTTGCGCTGCGGTTGAGTTGCATTCGACCATGAGTGCCAATGTGTCAAGTCCACGGACGGTTTCTTGGTTCTTGGTTCGGTCACATAAAACTTGTGACGTATGGCTTCTTGCTTGGACGTAAAGTACCCAATGTACGGTGTGGCTTCGGACACGGTTAATCCGTAAAACATCTGTTCGAATCGAGTTCGTGGAGCTCCAAACTGGGTATCGATCAGGGGGATATACCACTTTGCACGCAGAACAGTTACGTGTGAAGGTTCGGGCGCATTCAGAGCCAAAAGTTTGTCCAGTGTTTCAACGGATGTTTTCAAGGACCGAACAATAGACTCGGACAAGCGTTGAGGAGTTTCGGAACGCAAAAAGGGTGTATAGACACGCTGCATCGTCTGCGTTGCCTGTTCTGGCAAGGATGTAATGCGAAACTGAATGACTTCATGGTGGTAGGTATCGAACAAGACTTGGACTTCAGGAAGTGGAATTTGCTGGGACGGGACCTGGACATCGCGCGGAGGGAGAGGCAAGATCAGCGACTTTCTTCCCGGGACACCGAGAATCCGCCATTCCAGAAATGCAGAGTCTGGCATATAGATGGGTTCCAGAAAGGAGGGCTTGGTCATCCATTCTTCATGTGTCAAGGCAGTCGTGGGTTGTTCCATGGGAATTGTTCGCGTCTGCGTAATGTACGTCTTGAACAGTTCCGGATTCACGACCTTGCCATCCAGTGACATGCGAAGAAACAGACATTCCCAGTTGCGGGTATCGTGGTAATAGTCTGGAGGGAAACTCTCCTGAACTTCAAGAAAGAGACGATCGGGATGTGACTGCACGGCAAGAGCAAGGTGTTGACGCACCGACTCGAGTATGTCGTCTTCAAAGAAGCCGATACTCGACGCTGTTCCTGCAATGGGAAACGTCTTCATTATATGGTGGTGTCATGATTTTCTTGTCTAGTGAGGCGTGTCGGTAATCATCATTCCGCAATAGGGTGTAGGCTGTCGGGCATAATTGACAGACGTGTAGAGTCCAAGTTTTGTTGCATCATCCAGGATGCGCTTAAAGTTTGACCAGAATTCAGGAGTATGGCCAATGGTTTCCGTCATCAAGTGACCCATTTCGTGCAGCATCACGAACATGATCGTATTAATGTCAATTAACGGATACCCAGGCTTGGTCTTGTCGCGCAGACATACCACGATTCGCTGACCCTTGTTTTCCGAATAGGATGTGTCCGTAGACTTGACATCATTTTCCACAAAGGCATCTGGTTTATAGTTCGTGAGAAATCGAGCCACAGGTGGATCGGATGCAAGAGATGGTGTTCCCTCATACCATTCCTTCAGCTTTTCGAGACGTTGCCGAATCTGAACCATCAATTCAACAGCCTTGTCCTTGTCGGGAAGGTTTTGCATTTCGTATGTATTTCCGTCTGACCCGATAACAGACACGGTGTTTCCCATTATTTGAATGGGAGAGATTACGACGCCAGGCCCTCAAGCGGGCGCGTCGACTTGAAAGGGTCCGGGTCGATGGTCGTCTGGAGGAACGGGCCAACGAGCGCCTGGGGATTGGGCGTCTCCGTGCGAATGTCGTAGCTCGGGTTCCGGTTCGTCTGGGCGATACCGATGATGTTCGTCGTCGCGTGGTAGCCGGCCTGGAGGAAGTTCTGGCCCGCGAGGTCGTCCATGCTCGCCGGGTTCACGGCGGCCCACGACGCACCCATCTCGCCCTTGGGGAGGAGATCGCCCGAGTTGAGGACAGTCTGGGTGTACGTCTGCTGCGACGACGGAACACGTCCCTGCATGTTGGCGACAGAAACGGCATTGCCACCGAGACTGTGCACCTCTTCAGCCGGCATGTAAGGACCCTGCTCGGACAGAGGGCCCGTCGTTCCAAGGCCACCGAGCTCCTCGGCCTTGTCCACCAGAACACTCTTGCCGCTCGAGTAGGACGAAAAAAGAGCATAGACAACCACAACACCCACAAGCACCATTCCGAGACGGAGCATTTTATCCTGGGAAAGCTTCATCGTTTACTGTATGCTTTAGACAAATTTACACGGTTCCTCCTCCGGCAAGGGTGTCTCGGTCGGATAGAGAAATGCCAATAACTGTTTCCGGTTGAGTGCATACACGGTACGACATCCCTTCTCCTTGGCTTGGACGCGCAGCTCCTTGACCGTCATCTTTTCAATATGAAAGGACTGGGGCAGTTCCTTCATACTCAACAGATCAATCAACTCTTGCTTGGATTTGATATAGTACTTCTTGATATGCTTGTTCTTGGCATGACGCTTGAGCTCGACGAAGGTGAGGATGGAATAATCCATGACAGATGCCCCGACGTCGGTTTCCAACTCCGGATTTCGTTTTTTTCCGCCGACAACAATAATGAAGCGTACTCCCGTCGTTCTTGGATTTTTCGTAGCTGCGATTCTGTTTGGACTGCTTGTGCGTTCGATGTACGTGTCGACGGGTGCCACGGAGACGGCGCCGACGGTGAAGAAGGAGGGATTTGCAAACACCCAGATGCCCATGCAGGCTGGGTCGGGATCGGCCATCACCGGAGTGAACAACTCGGTGGTCATTTCTGGATCCGAGCCGAGCACGGTCCCGGAGTCGCCGTACACCCAGGTGAACGATCGTGCACTGTTTGAATTCGATCAAAGCCCCCAGGGACCGCAGTGCTGCCCCAGCCCCTTTTCGGGAGATCTGGGATGTGTTTGCGTATCTGATCGCCAGCACAAGGAGTTTGCGTCTCGTGGTGGAAATAGAACTCCCGAGTAAAGACAATGGAGCACTTACGTACACTGATCCAACATTTCAAGGACAAGCATCCCGACAAGCCCTTCCCCCGGCCGTCGGAGGAGCTGTACACACACCTTCAGACAGTCCTCTTTCCAGAGGCGCTCCGAGTTGTGCAAAAGGACAATACCCTGTTCAAGGGCATGGGGTCAATCACCCTGTTCCCGGGCGTTGCGACGGAAGACATTTGGGACTCGAGCGACGAGGCATGGAAGAAGCTCCACATGGCATGCCTGTATTCGCTCATGCAGGGTGATCCCAAGGAAAAGGTTGGCAAGCTCATCGAGGCATTCAAGACGATGCTTCCGAGTGGAGTTGCCACGGATGAGATCAACGAGCTTCTCGGCAAGGAGGAGACCGAGTCCTCCATTTCCGAAATGTTCGAACTCATTATGAATACCCGTCTTGCCACAATTGTCGGCGATCTGGTCACGGACATGAAGATGGATGATCTCAATATTGACTTCGAGGACCCTCATGAGCTTCTCCGGTCCCTTCAGAACCCCCAGGAGAGTGAAGTGGTGCAGACGATTGTTAAGCGCGCCCAGGAACTTCTCGAGGATCGTATCCGCACGGGGCGCATCAACCAGCGCGAACTCATTCGCGAAATCGAGACATTGCGTGCCAAGTTCCAGTCGACCTTTGGCAAGTACATGAATGAAATGATGACGGGTGCCCGCGGTAACACAACCGGGAACTCTGCACAGGTGATCATGGGCAACTCCCCCGAGGCACGTCGCGCACGTATGCAGGCACGTCTACAGAAGAAACTGCATGAAAAGTCTCGCAAGTGAGAATAAGAGATGGGTGAACCCTTTTGGTATTCTGACCCTTCCGTTTTGTTTCGACCGACGACATGGTATTCGTTTGTGCCTACAGCCTCCATGTCTGTGGATCAGTCCCTGAACGCGGTGGTTCGGTTCGTTATTTACCTGTCGGTGCTTCTGTATGCTTGCTCGAGGGATGCCCGGTACTTCTTGTACATCCCGACTATTCTGATCATCACGGTGGCTCTCCACACCTTTTTCCCGAAAGCCAAGAAGATCACCGAGTCTTTCCGTGGCTCGCCGTTTGTCAGTAGTTACGAAGGCACAGAAACAACCCAGCCGACCCCCGACAATCCTTTCATGAATGCAACCCTTCCGGATATTCTGGACAATCCCAACCGCCCTCCTGCAGCGGATGTGACCAATAAGACAGTTCGCGACAAGGTCAACAAGTCCTTCTCGCAAACGTCGAATCTCTACATGGATACGTCAGATGTGTTTGATATGGTGCAGGCCCAGCGCAATTTCTGGACGGTGGTGGAAGATGATCACGGCGGTTTGCTGAAGTTCTTGCAGGGCAACACCACCTCGGATAAAGTTGGCAACGAGTCCTATGTCGCTGTCAAGGGATCACTTCCTCCGGACCGTCTTACCCCGACGAGCGTGTCGGCGCCGCAGGGTGTGTCGCCGGGATCCTCCGCGAATACCTAATGCTTCCTTGATCTCATCTCCAGACTGTTTGGCACCTGTTGTGCGCTTCACTTCCTTTCCATCGATTTCCAACACCATTGTAGGGAAACTTCCCACATTCGCATCAGCAGGCACGTTTGCCGACTCCACTTTCCGGGTCGCAACCTTGTCCTTCTTGGACATTTTGCAGAACTCCTTCCAAGCCTTTTCATTTGCCTCGCAGTGCGGGCATCCATCCATCCAGTACAGAATGACAACCTTCCCTTGTTTCCCAGGCTGTGTATCCTTGCGGTTCATCTTATCTGTACATCTAGAAAATGGCGTGTGTCCAGACTTTGAAACAGGCCCCCGATGCAACGTGGACAGGTAAAACTGCAGACGGAACGGTAAAGACATTTCAGACACTTGGTCAGTACAAGCTCTATACACGGAGCCTTGCAAACTGTCCACAGGTCCAACCATGGGTTCCCGGAAAAGAAACGCAAGAATCCGGTTTTGGAACTCTGGCCCCTCGTGATCCCGGCCTGCAGGCACGGTACGACGCCATGTCTCCTGCTTGGGAAGGCGTGACATCATCCGATGCAGCTGTTGCACGCGGTGTCTATTCTCTCGATAGTGCAGCTGCCACCCGTGTCCAATTGCGCTCTGCGAATCCTGCACCTCCCGTGACCCCAACTCCGACCTATTGTGTTGTTCAGTAAATAATGAGGGTCTGGATCCTGCTTGTGCTGATTGTACTCTTGTTTCTTCACGGATGTCGCGAGTACTTTACGGATACGGAATACACAAACGTGAAGCGCCCGTGCGGATGCCCAGCCGCCGGCGGATGCCCGCCAGCATGCAGTTCGTGGCAAAGTAAGATTACATCAGTTGCCCCGTCAACGGGAACGAGTCAAGCAACGGCTGCCCCGTATATCCCGATCTTACAGTCCTTTTACGATACAGTCTACGTCCCGGCAACAGACAAGCCGACCGAGGCCCAAGTGGATACATTCGTGTCATCTTCCGGAACTGTCGTAGATTCTGGATCCTTGAAAACAATTATCATGGATGCATTCCACATTGACCCGACAGTTGGAAAAGCAGAATCTGGCGCATCGGAAAAGGGAGCCTTTACACCGAGTGCGCGTTTACAGCCCCCGGATGGTCGTGATGAAGTGTATGGATATCAAGAGCAAGCGAGCTATTACCCTACAGACATGTCCGATGCATCGCAGTTTGCAGAAGGTATTTACCAGCCTGTCCATCAAACAACGCCTCGTCGCCCCGTAACAGGGATTGAAAATATCAAGTAAGTACAATGCATGTGTTTGTTTGGATCCTTCTGCTGGCTGTGATTGGTCTGCTCTTTTCGTATAACGAACACCTTACGAACCCGGGCCCTACAGGTACAACGGGAACCACGGGACCGTCGGGAACCACCGGCGTGAGTGCTGCGTCCACAATGTCGAGTTCAGTTGCCACTTTTGGACCAACTGGAGCTACCGGTGCATCGACAATGTCTGCACTCATGAATGGGTCTGGCCCTACGGGTCCCATGGCCCCTCTCTCACCTCTTCCGTCTTCGACACCGCCGGTTCCCCAAGTAGGTCCAACGGGTCCGCCACCGAGCCCGTCCACAATGTTTTCTGGAAACCAAATGCAGATTTCGTCTGCAGTGACGGGAATGGGAGTTCCTGTTGGACCCACACCCACATCTCTTCCGGGCGGTGGCATTGATCAAACAAATACGGTTCCCAGCGATCCACGCACCTCTGCTACTCCGATCCCCTATATCGCAAACCCTCCTCCGAGGGGCGACTCAAAGGCAACGTCAACTCTGGCACCTTTTTCCTAACTAAAGGTAATGAAACCGATTGGTTGGATCCTGCTTCTTGCTCTACTCTTTGCCTTATGGACATTTCATCGTCCCGTTGAGGGGTTAGAAAATCCAACTCCATCCTGCACGGCTCCCGGTGCATCGATCATTGACGGATTCTGCAAGAAGCCCGACGTCCCTTCTATTCCTGCCACTTGCCCTCCGGGGTCAACCTTGAACACTGCAGTCCGCAAGTGTTACGGCGATGCATCAATGACAGAAGAACAAGCAGCAGCTGCAGGGCTCACATTCAATACCATAACAAACAAGTACAGTAAGGATGCAATGCCAACGTGTCCTGATGGGTATACCTATGCACTTGGAACATGTGAGGACTCGAATAAAACGCGCCCCGTCTGTTCGTCTGGATACGTGTACGATGATCCACACGCCAAATGCGTGACACGTGCGGATTTTGATGCGATTTATGGACCTGGACCTGTGGGTGGAACTGGCGGCACTGGCGGCACCGGGGGTACCGGAGGCACCGGGAGTACCGGAGGAGATGAACGCCACACTCTGTGGGGAGGAGGAGGTGATGATACACCCATGGGTGTTTCAAACTCAACCCTTGCAAATGCATTCAACCAGCCCGTCAACGGTCCTCCGTCTGGCGGCGTCGGTGATCCTCCCTCGGGAAACAAGGCGACCAATGCATATGGATACCCTTTCTTATTGGGACCGCAAGGGGATGGTAATGGCGGAAAGACTAAACCCATCCAGTCCTTTGTACCCGGGGATCTCGACTTGATCCCGAATCCGTTCAAGACATTCAGTCCGGCATCGTATTCGGCGAAAACGGAACCCGTTCCGTATTTAGATGATTTCTCTGCATTCAAGAGATAAAATGTCCTTCGGTCTTCGCAATCAGCGTGGCTCGTGCTGGGTCAATGCAACACTTCAAGCCATCTTTCGTATCCCTGATGTTCAAGCGCGGTATTCTGACGAAGAGAATGTTGACACCAAGATTCCCGTCGACAGTAGCCTCCACGAAATCGTAACCAGCAAGGGAGACGAGGGTCTCAAGAGACTCTACGACTGTGTGCGCTCAATCGATATGCCGGCCGGTGAGGGAATTGGCGATTCCCACGAACTCCTCGAGTTCTTTTGCGACAAGCTTCCGTACCTCGACAAGCTATGTCGATTCAAGGCTGGACAACAAATCAAGTGTCATCACTGCGATTACAAGGATACACGCGTCGAAACTCTGATTGAGTTTTCAATCACTCCGCAAAAGAAGCAGACCATTACAGAGGCAGTGATCCAATCCGTGACACCTACAGTCATTGCAGACTGGACCTGCGAGAAGTGCAAGCAAAAGGGGTGTAACAAGCAGTTGCTCATGTCGTCCTTCCCACAGGTGTTTGTGTTTCACATCACATCGCTGCGATCGAGCGTTTCCTACTCGCCTTTGCTCGTCATTAACGGCTTCCGCTACTCACTCCTTGCAATCGTGTGCTTCAATGGAGGTCATTGGTGGACATATGGCCGCGAGTTTCCTCCGGGCAAGAACTGGGTCGAGTACGATGACATGAATGTTCGCGTACATGGTTCATCGAGCTTCCCCTTGTCAGACAATGCGCGTTTGCTGTTCTATTATCGCATCAATGAATAAAGAAATGACGTCCTTTCTTCTTTCAGGATTTCGTGAGAAACTCACGCAAGAAGAAATCAACAGCCCAACTCCTTTTTCCACGCAGACGATCACGGCGGATGTTGATGCGTCAGTCCAAGCTGGAGCCAATGCAGCGGCTGCGCAAAGCGGGTACGACGAGAAGCTTGCAAATGTTGGCCAGACAGCTGGATACACGGGTAGTACCGGAGCTGCGCCCGGATCAAGCAATGCTGCACCTACAATGAGCGTTTCGTCGACAACAACGTCGACTTCGGCATCCAATGGAGAATTTGCAATTGTCCTTGCATCGCTCGGGATCTTGAGTCTGTTCATCTTTTTCATGACATGGTCGATCCTTGCCGTGCTTGTCTTTATTGCACTTGCGATCCTCGTCATGGTCATTCTTCTCAAGTACGGATTCATCACCGCATCGCTCCTGTCTCCCCAAACGCAAACTCAAACGCAAACTCAAACAGCACCATCGCTTCCGGGCGGGATCTTCAAGGCGAGCGAAGTATTCCATATTGCAGACAATAAGTTCACCTATGACCAGGCACCGGCCGTGTGTGCAGCATACGGTTCCCAGCTCGCGACACTCGAACAGATCTTGAGTGCCTACAATAACGGTGCCGAGTGGTGTGGCTATGGATGGTCGCAGGGTGGGATGGCTCTGTACCCGACACAAGAATCGACATGGAAGGCACTGCAGGGTGAGACGGATACGTCCAAGCGCACGGCGTGTGGTCGTCCGGGTGTGAATGGTGGCTACTTTGATCCTGCGACCCAGTTTGGTGTCAATTGCTACGGATTCAAGCCGGATGGAAACTTGGATTTTCCCTTGCCTCCTCCTGGCACGGATCGGTCTACGTTCAACGATATGGTGAAGAGTTTCAGGAGCTCGATGAATTCATTCACACTGGATCCGTACTCTCGCAACGAATGGTCTGGATATGACCCTCCCGTCACTTCGTTCAAGCCGCCTTACGGAACGCAGTTCAGCCAAAACATCGGTATGCTTTCTGGATCGCAGGGGCCGCAGGGACCCCAGGGACCCCAGGGTGACCAAGATAACGGCTGGCGCCGGGGTGGTCAATGGGGCGATTGGTACGCTTCTATGATGGGACAGAGTGGCGGTGCCACTGGCGGGACTGGCGGTGCCACTGGCGGGACTGGAACTCGCGAGCACATGACCGACGTCGAAGATTACCCGGGAACAACTAGCTTGAGTATGGCAAATTCTCTTGGACCGTATGGACTGATTGGACCTACTGGACCTCGTGGGTATAAGGGAGATAAGGGGGATCCTGGACCTACGGGACCGATTGGACCTGGAGGCATCGGACCCACGGGACCGATGGGACCTGGGGGTGGGGGCGTTGGATCCACGGGAACTATCTCCGCCCCTCCAGCCCTTCCAACCCCTCCGCCCCCTCCGGCGCCCCCGGTGCCGACTGTCAATACACAGACTCAACCTCCTGTGATTGCAGGGTTAACATCGGGGTCTAGTTTGGCATCTGCTCTTTCGACGGTTCCGTCATCCCAAGTTCCGGACCTTGTTGCTGCAATGACGCCCTCTCAACAGCAAGCATTGGGAAGCACGCTTGGCGTAACGGTCAGCAAAGCAGGCAAGGATTCTGACCTTCTTGCAAGCACTGCAACCAGTTTAAGACCAGCCCCAGCCGCACCGGCAGCTCCAGCCGCTCCGGCAGCCCGGGCAGCCCCAGTGGCACCTGCCGTGAAGGAGGATACCCCGTACCAGGATCAGGGCGGGAGTTCATAAAAAGACCTGTGGTGTCTTGACCACGCGGACCCAAGAGCCACTTGCAGTTGCGGCTTCTAACCCAATTGGCGAATCTTCATAAATCAGAGTTTGGTCGGGCCGGACTCCGGCAATGAGATGGCATCGTAGATAAATTTCAGGATTTGGTTTTGGGTGGACAACATCTTCATTCGATAATGTGAAATCAAAGTACTTGTCAATACCCAGCGCACGAAGCGCTGTATCGACAGTTGCTCGAACACTATTGCTGGCACATGCGATCTTGACTCCGGATGCTTTCAGAGCCGTGAAATATTCAATTAACTTTGGAGAGGGTTCTACACGAGCAAGGGCTTCGAGAGTGAGCCTTTGTTTTTCCCGAAAAATCGACTCTTCAAGTCCTCGAGGAAGTCCCATACGCTCTGCAAGAAGCTTGAGTTTGGATCGCGTGTTACGACCATTATATACTGTATTATGTTCGTCTCGTGAAATTTCATACTCGGGACCTGCCATGGCACGTATAGCATCGTTCAGAGTCTGATAATGGATTTCACAAAAATCAAGAAGCACGCCGTCCAAATCAAACACTACCAGCTCCATTGCTTCTTTTAATAGATATATTGAGCCTGTTCTTTATCGAGGAGTTTGATCCAGTGTGGGATCACGCCAACACCGCGTCCATACGAAAGAGCAATGGGGTCGTTGGTACCTTGCTTCTTCTTGATACAAAGGTACGGCATTCCGGGAACATGAACCTCTCCCTCGCGGCATGTCTTGTAGCATAACCCGTCGACCATTTCACGGTGTTTATCCTTGACATACGCTTGGTCCGCGCGGGTCTTTTGGCCAAGTTTATTGCGGTCCGAATCGGTTTCGCTCTCCTTGGTCGGATCCGGTTTGTTCCAAGCCGTTATGTATTCATCAAGGTGCTTCGTATCAAACAGATCAAAACTGTCAAAGTCCTGTGGGCTCGGGCACACTAAAGGTCGCGTACTGATTGACAAGCCGCCAATGTCTCCAAAGATGGTATGGTATTTGTGCGAATCCCAGCCAATACACAGTGGACCAATGCCTTGGATACCCACGCCACAGGGGGCAAAGCTCGGCAGATCGCCGATACCGACACCAAACGTGTCCGCCCAACACACGGGTCCAACACCGTGATATCCCGGGTCGCAATTCTGGTAACATAAACCAGCATTCTTGTCAGGGTGTGAACTGTCGCATGCAGAGAAGGAGAAGATGTTGTATCCGTAAATACTCAATGGGGAAAACATCCATCCGATCAAAAGCACAATGACAATGATGAATAAGAAAAGGCAGAAGATGCCTACGGGAAAGGCCTGGAGATACCCGGTTGCCTTATAGCTTGCAATCCAGGTCGTGATGACCCAATACACACCGTATATGATCAAGAAAAACAAGGCAACAAAGTATCCAATTTTTAGGCCGGACATGATGATGTCCGTCACAGGACCCCACACTTGCTGTGGAAAGAGGAAATCGACTATCTTTTGCGTGACACTCGTGTCAGACATACCCAATTGTTTCTTCACCAGAAAACAATGGAACCTAGACCTACGATCAAGATCCAACCATTTAACCGCGAGGCTTCAAAGCAAACAGTATCGTACCCTTCGACGCCGGCATGGCAACTCCCGTGGTTGATTTTCAAGCCACAAGCACATGCGATTGCTCCGTTCCCTACAAATGAACCGGCACGCACAAAGTCCAAGTCGTGAGTATTCTTTGCTTCACAAATAGCAAAGATGGAAGTCGTTCTTCTTCTCGGACTTGCCTCACTAGGATATGCACTTGCCCAGCGGGAAGCGAAAGAGCAGGAGGAAAAACCGGCCAAGAAGGATGCTAAAGTGACCTGGATGGAGCCGGAGCGTTTTGATAGCGATCAGGTCGAGTTAGAGAATGCAGATACGGGGCATAGCAATATGGTTCCGTTCTTTGGTGCGCATGTAACCCAGTCAACCTACTCGGGGGCAACAAGTAGCTTGCTGGACAAGTACACGGGCCAGGGCAAGGATACCTTTTTCCACAAGGATGAAACACCTGCCTTTTTCGCACCCGAGACTGGAAACGGTAACCCATTCGGTGTGCAGATCGAGACGGATTTCGAGCAGTCGCGTCAAGTGTCCAGTATGCGTATGAACAATGTGTTCCCCGTGGAGCGCGTGCAGGTGGGTCCGGGTGTCAATGACGGCTACACGAACTTGCCGTCCGGTGGATACCAGCAGTTTACGGCTGCCCAAGAGTATGCCCTGCCGCCTACGACCGATGAGTTGCGCGTCAAGAGCAAGCCGAAGCTTACCTACGAGGGCGAGGTTGTGCCGGGTGCTCACTACGTTACCGAAATGGGTATCCAGGCCCCGGTCAAGAAAAACCGCCCCGACCGCTTTGCGATCACGGGTCTCGAGCGCGCCAATACGACAACGGGTCAGCAGGTGGCGTCCGGAATCTACCCGACCCAGGTCATGAAGCTGCAGAATCGCGAGAGCACGTCTACGCAGTTCACCGGAGGCCCGCAGTCTGCAAACACGTATCTGAATTACATCCGCGCATTCACGGAACCGTTCGAAGAGTTCATGAAGCTCACGGTCGAGGGACGCCCGACACCTGGAGGTATGGTGGGAGGCATGGGCATCCAGGCTGGACCCGAGTCCATCAATGTGGCGACACACCGCAACGAGCACATCTTCGACAATGTGCGCACCTTCGAGACACCCATGCTCACAGTTGGCGGTCAGCCTACCGTTGCCGGGCAGCAAGGAGTTGTGCAGTACACCGAGCCGCTCAAGCAGGATATTTACGCGCGCGATGTGGGTACGTCTGGACTGTTGGATGCATTCAAGAGCAACCCGTATACACAGAGCCTCCAGTCAATCTAAAATGCAGACGGATCTGCTCCGTTACTCTGGAACACCTTTACACGTTTGTCTTTCTTCATTCACACCACGTCAAAAACATGACGTGGTGCGCTATGTTGCCGCGTTCCCGGACCGGATTCGAGTGTGCGATTGTATTCGCGATCCGTGGATTCGACATTCCTTGTCGTTTCTTACGGTGCAATGGACTCCTGCTCAAGAACAATGCAACTCGACCTTGCCGACATTGAACGAACCCTCGTGATTCGGAAGGTAGAACTTGCCAAGACAGCATCGTTTCTCTTTAACTGCGCGTTACTTGCAGTGTTAGTGTGTGGGTTTGGGTACTTTCTGTGGGTCCAATACACGACAACGAAAGAGACCCAACAAGCCGAGAAACGCATCGAGTTCACCCCGCAAGTATGGTATTCGGCAACTCGAAATCTTCGTTCTGAAGAGTATGGAAGACAATTACAACCTCTTGAAATTGAAACTGGATTTGGTATACCGCGACCTGTCCTTGGAAGCGGCAGCGAAGACTTTTGACGAAATTAAGATGCCAAAGGCCCCGGTTGAACCACCTAAAGCAGTTCTTCCTGACAAGAAGTAAGAGATGGGGTCTATAGACTCGAATGGGTTTACCATTCCTACAATCCCAACCCTGTACAAGTACGAACCGTTCTTTTACAGCGTTGTCTTTCCTACACAAGGCGGGTATGTGGCGTATGGCGATGCATCCCTGAACTATACAAATGGCACCTTGCGGAACAATTCATTATTGCTGAATTCCCTGTCATTTGTGTCATCGAATCGAGTTGATCTTTCATCGACAGGTGTTTCATTCACGACAGCTACAGCAGGTGAGCAGTTTCTCGTACAGGCTCAAAATCCGTCTTCTGATATTCTTGCAAGTACGCCTATCACGGTGAAGATTGGTAATGGACGATTCACAGTTCCACAAGGGTCCAACTATATCTTGTACGCCAATGAGGCTGCAAATGTGATACTGAATACGGCGGCACCCATGACGTCCGTGAGCTCAACGCCTGCCCTTCCAGTTGGTCTGACATTTACAAAGCAAGACACCAAGGGCAGTGTCTGGGCAATTACTGGACAGGCGGTGACTACCTATCAACAGTCGTCGTACCTCATTATTGGAAACAACTCGAGCAACGGATATGTCGTGACAACGACGCTTCTTATCCGAGTGAATCCTACGCGCATGTACTTGGCAGGTGTTCCGACCTTGATTTCTGGCCTGACCGTTGGGACTCCCATTTCTCCATACACCATTACTGCAGGAGGTGCGAATATCGTCGTTCCGGGTACCATGACGTACCAAGTGCCTACTCTTCCCAGCGGTCTCTACTGCACTGACCTTTCCGGAACCACCTTGCAGCCAGGTACTGCCTTCCAGCCAGTCGATGCATCCATGTCGCTCATCATTACTGGAACACCTACGTCGTCAAGCGCAGTTGCATCCATTCCATCCGGACAGACAAAAACGACTGTCTATGCAACGGCGGGTACACTTTCAACCTCCAATAGCATTGCCTTCTCATACGGCGAAGCTGTGCTCTTTACGAACCCGTCAAACAATGCAGCCTTGCCCGGGCTCTTTTATTCGATCCCAACATCGAACAACGTCTTTAATGCATCCACGTACTTTGGGTCGTCTGACATTCAAACCATCTATTCGCCAAATCTTCGGTCTGACTTGTCTCTGAATTTTTCACCCACAACAAAGTCTGCAACACTTGTAGGTACACCGACCTTGACCGGATTAGACACGACTCCATACACAGTGGTTGCGGTCAATGCTCATGCGATCCAAGGATCCGTTGTCGTGACCATCCCGATTGCCACCGATACAATTACAATTACCCGATCGGTAACGGATACGTGTTTTAATTTCGTGATTGGTCGTCCGGTTTCAAGTGCCTTGACTGGCTATTATCCATCCAATATTGCGTACACGGCCACATCTGCATCTGGCCGTTCACTAACATTTTCATCCAACAACTTTCCTCCGGGCGTTTCACTGTCGCAGACGGGGAATACGTTAACTGTTATTGGAACACCGACAAAGGTGACCTCGAGTGCAAACTTGAACGTGAGTGCATCTGACGGCTATGTATCTGCAACGGATTCCGCAGTGGCCGTGTCTGTCGTCACGGACCAATTCACGTGGAGCTATTTGCCCTCACAGTCCACATACTACCTTCTCCAAAACCAGTCCATGCCCGTCATCAAAACAACTGCAAGTTCCTTGAGCGGGCTTTCCATCTTGTCATATTACTCGAGCGACTTGCCTGCGGGACTGAAAATTACGGATACCGGGTTAATTAGTGGAACGCCGAGCAGTAACGGAACATTGACATCCCACGTGTATGCATCAACCGGGTACGTAGCAAACTCAAGTAATCTTCAGTTCAACGTGGCAGCCGATTCAGCCTTGTTTACATTTCCCACAATCGTCACAACGGGAGGCGCCACTATACCTCCTACTCAAATTACTTGCATCTCGTACAGTGAAATCGCCGGGTCTAACTTTACAATTTCCAACAATCCATATGGCGTGACGGTCGATTCAAACGGTGTCCTTGGCGGTACCATGATCACTGGAAATCCTCCGGGCACTGCATTCTTGCCATCTACAACACTAACCGTGAGTGCCAATATCGGAAACGCCACGCAGTCTTCAACGATCAACATGACGGCATCAAACATTTTAGTCTCGAGAACGTTTGCACTCACGTCCTCCGGACTTTCTATTTACGATTCGACGATTCCACCCTCGTCTAACGTCTCGTTCTCGCCCCTTGCAAGTGTACAGGGCGGGGCACTTACAGATCTTCAATCGTATGGATCTACCGTTGTCGATTCGAACGTGATTCTTGCAACAAACGGATCGGCTGTGTACAAGTCCACGGATGGACTGAAATTCACATCGAATGCAATCTCGCAAACAGTTACGTCGCTAACATATCTTGCATCGGCAGGTCTATGGTACGGCGCAGGTGTTTCAGGAGGAAACTTTTTGGTCTCCACATCCCCTAACGGAACCAACTGGACATTCCTGATCAACCTGGGAAGCTTTTCCGGAACTCCTATTATTCGCGCATTTAATGGTCGTGTATTGACGAACTATAATGGCGTGACCATGTATCCGAATCCCGTCACAGGCTCTGGATGGTATAATTCACTCCATACATCCGGAACAGTTCTCGATTTAGCAACTGACTCGAACGCCACTCCTACATGGATCGCGTCTGTGAATGATGGCACTGTATGGGTATCCCAGGTCAACGGTAACGTGTGGATTCAGTCTACAACGGACAATTCCTATGCATTCACCTCTACACAGTCCGTATACACGAACAACAAGTGGTACAATATTTACGGATCGTCGCAAAGCGGGACCATCTATTCCGTGCAAAAATCAGTGGACGGCTTTGCATGGACAACAGTTGGAAACACATCCAGAACAACGCCGTTTTTCATGTACTATGACGGAAATCGGTATTTGATTTCTCCTCTCAATACGAATCCAACACTGACCTACAAGACTCTCGATACATTCACGGATGCCGGGTTTGTCACATCGTCATCCCAGCCGCTCGTAACAATCAATTCCATTGTCGCACCGATCTTTATCCGCCCAAACACAGGACTTTCCGTAATCACGCTTTCGGCATATACGGGAACCGGGCCTACATTTACATCCCCAACTGGGGTGAACATTTTCGCATACCAATACGTTGCCATCACCCCCATTTACATTTCAACATCGAGTCCTTCGACAGATCGTATTTATATTCAACAATCTGCCTTGCCATTGGGGCTATCCTTTGACACGGCCACGAGTACAATCAGTGGAAGTATGATGCGGCTTGGACCATTTCAACTGACCGTGTATGCTGGAAACTCGACAGGCACAAGTACATTGACCCTGTACTTTACGTGCCAGTTACCGTTTGTACTGAACAAGAACCAAGACTATGCCTCTGCATACACGGCCTATCTCCGGCAAGAAGCCATTATTAATGGAGCTGTTGGCGGACGTGATGCAACTGCATACCCGTCCTTGACAACAACAGTTGGCGCATTGATGGGCCCCCAGCCTCTTGATGTCATTTCTGCACCCAAACCCTGCTGCAATTAAAAAATAAGTAATTAAATGTCGATCGTCTCCTCGCGGTCCGGGATCCATGTTAGTTTGTTAAACAGCCTACTGATGAGGACTTTGATAAAGTAGTTCCGAGCCGTAGTTGCACTTACCATGTACTTGTCGGGCATGGGTATGTTTGAAAGCTCGACAACCGCCCGCGCAATCTTTGATGCAGTTAGTCACTCCTCCTCCTCCGGCCACACCATATCCTTGAACTCATTCATTCCAAAGTCGCCAACAAGGTTGCGCGCAGTGAACTCGCAACCCTCCTCGTCATTCGGATCGTAGAAGACCTTCTTCGTGTTGTCACCAACCCAGTAGGTCTTGCCCTTGAAGACAATCTGCGTCATCTCCTCCGGCTCCTCGGGCAGAGGAATAGCCGCTGCAGCCTCTGCCCTGGGCGTAAGGAAGATCTTGACAAAGTTCTCGTGCTTCTTCTCCTTCTTGTAGTCTGCATTGCTCATGCTGTTCAGGAAATCCAGGAACTCCTTCTCGACCTGCGTCGTGAGCTCGCGACGGTGGTCCTCGAGACCCTTCTTGAGATGCTTCTTGAGTGTAGGCGTCAGCTTGGCAACATTGACCTCCTTCTTGGGCTCATCAACCGGTGCCGGCGCCTCCTTGGCAGCAGCCTCCTTGGCCGCCTTGTTGCGCGCACGCGTCTCGGCAGCCTTCCGCTTGGCTGCCTCCTTCTTGTCCTCGACTGGAGCCGGTGCAGCCTCGGCCTCGGGTGCAGGCTCCGGCTTGGCCTTGGCCTTGGACTTGGACTTGGGCTTCTCCGCGGCGGGCTCCGCGTCCGCGGTAGTGGTGAAGAGGATTGCGCACATATCGGCGACAAACTCCTCGCTGTTGGTGATGCTGTACTTGGACGAGAGCTGCTGAACGACAGAGAGAAGAAGAGACTGCATTTTGACTGTTGTAGGGGGTGAAGGGGTTGAGTTTTGCGTGTATAGATTTCGTTTTCGACGTTTCTCTAAAAACGTAATCGTGCGTCGTACCGGAAAACGGTCTCATCCCAAGAACAAAATGCCCCGCAACACTACTGGAGGCTCCGGCCACCGCTCGCAGCGTAACTCTGAATCGAACAAGACCAAGGCCAACAACAAGATCATCGACAGCTTCCTCGACGATATCGCATCGGGGCAAACAATGACAGATGTCCATGTCGGGCGCGTCATGCGTCGACTTGGATCGGGGATGATGGAGATCTTCTACGTGATCCCGGAGACAATTGAGAAGAAGGAACGTATGGTAGACAAGCACGTGCACGCACCCTTGCGTGGAGGCATGCGCGGTCGCGGTAAGAAGGACGTCTGGGTCGATGTCGGAAGCGTCATCCTTCTTGCAGAGACTGGATTGAGTGGAACGCCCTTCAAGATCGTGAGTGTCTTTAGCGACATGCAAGTTCAGCGCTACAAGGATCTGGCTCCCAAGGCAGACCCACGCTTGTTTGTTCGCGGAGTGGTAGACGAGACAAATGAGGGTGGCATCGAGTTTGCTATCGAGGAGGGCGAGGACGAGGTTGACATTGATGATATTTGAAGACGAGAAAGGTTTCAGCTTGAGGTACAACATAAATCATTTTTTGCTGTTTTTAAGGTAATATGTCCCAAGGCAATATCGGCCCGCAAGGACCTCCCGGCGCTCCGGGAACTATCGGTCCTACTGGGTACACTGGATATACTGGACCGAAGGGAGACTATGGTGACATTGGATTTACGGGTCCTACAGGGTTGCGAGGCCCTACAGGATTCACAGGCCCAGTCGGAACAGGTACTACCGGACCAACGGGATTCGGCTCTACGGGTCCGACTGGTGTAACGGGTCCGCAGGGCGTTGCAGGTACAGCTACAAACACAGGTGCAACAGGCCCACCTGGCCAACAAGGACAAATCGGCACACAAGGCCCACCGGGTATTCCGGGCGCTATTGGTTCTACAGGACCTACCGGACCTGTAGGATCGCAAGGTGATCCGGGCACTGCAACAAATACGGGTGCAACTGGATTCACTGGACCTACTGGCTATGGCGGAACAGGACCTACGGGAAATACAGGCGTAGCGGGAACTACAGGAGCGACTGGACCTATCGGAAATACTGGAGTTACTGGACCCATTGGACCTACTGGATCTACTGGACCTACAGGAACCACCGGGCCGACTGGCTCCATCGGCAACACCGGACAACAGGGCTGGTCCGGTGTTCAGGGCATGCAGGGTATCCAGGGAATTGTCGGTATTGGCGTGCAGGGTGTCATTGGTCCGCAAGGCGATATCGGATACACGGGCCCTACAGGACCTACAGGAGCGACTGGCGTCACAGGACCTACCGGTGTTACAGGTGCAACATCGTCGACAGGGCCCACAGGAACCACTGGTCCTACTGGCTCAATCGGCAACACGGGTCAACAGGGCTGGTCGGGTATCCAGGGTGTACAGGGATTGCAAGGTGTTGGTGGTATCGGAACCCAAGGTATCATTGGACCGCAAGGTGATATTGGATATACGGGACCTACGGGAGCCACTGGAGCCACGGGACCGACTGGGCCTACGGGATCCACTGGACCCACTGGAGCTACGGGACCTACTGCACCCACTGGACCTACGGGAACCACTGGACCGACGGGTGCAACGGGACCCACTGGGCCTACCGGACCGACAGGGCCGACTGGACCGACTGGACCTACGGGAACCACTGGACCCACGGGATCAACCGGACCGACTGGAACAACTGGACCCACAGGCTCAATCGGCAACACCGGACAACAGGGTTGGTCGGGTATCCAGGGCACGCAGGGCTTGCAAGGTATTGGAGGTGTTGGAATCCAGGGTGCCATTGGTCCGCAAGGTGATATCGGATATACGGGTCCTACAGGTGCAACAGGATCAACGGGTGGAACTGGCCCGACTGGATCAACTGGCGCAAGTGGCCAAACTGGACCGACTGGAGCCACTGGACCCACGGCACCGACTGGACCTACGGGAACCACCGGACCGACTGGACCGACGGGTACCACTGGAACAACCGGACCGACTGGGCCGACAGGACCTACGGGACCCACAGGAACCACGGGACCTACAGGCACAACAGGACCCACAGGAACCACTGGACCTACAGGGTCGACGGGACCCACTGGCCCAACTGGACCGACAGGGTCGACTGGACCTACAGGCACAACCGGGCCGACCGGACCTACAGGAACCACTGGACCGACTGGAACGACTGGACCCACGGGATCAATCGGCAACACGGGTCAACAGGGCTGGTCTGGCATTCAGGGTGTGCAGGGTATCCAGGGCATTGTCGGTATTGGTGCGCAGGGTCCCATTGGTCCGCAGGGTGATATCGGATACACAGGACCTACTGGACCCACGGGCACAACGGGTGGAACTGGCCCGACTGGCACAACTGGGCCCACGGGCACAACGGGACTCACGGGACCGACTGGACCTACGGGACCAACGGGACCGACAGGAACCACCGGACCTACGGGACCTACTGGTCCTACGGGAACCACGGGACCGACTGGCCCCACTGGACCCACTGGACCCACAGGAACGACTGGACCGACTGGACCCACGGGACCCACAGGAACCACTGGACCTACAGGGTCGACGGGACCCACTGGCTCAACTGGACCTACTGGACCTACGGGACCCACCGGCACAACTGGACCCACGGGACCCACGGGACCCACCGGACCGACCGGAACGACCGGACCCACAGGAACCACTGGGCCTACAGGCACAACCGGGCCGACTGGACCAACTGGACCGACAGGGCCGACTGGACCTACAGGCACAACCGGGCCGACCGGACCCACAGGAACCACGGGACCTACAGGCACAACAGGACCCACGGGATCAATCGGTGACACTGGGCAGCAAGGCTGGTCGGGTATTCAGGGTGTGCAGGGTTTGCAGGGTGTTGGTGGTGTTGGAACCCAGGGTATCATTGGTCCGCAAGGTGATATTGGATATACGGGACCTACGGGTGCAACAGGCTCAACTGGCCCCACAGGAACTACAGGCGCAACAGGTACGACAGGACCCACGGGGACGACCGGCACAACGGGTGGAACCGGGCCTACAGGTGTCACGGGACCTACTGGACCCACGGGACCGACAGGACCCACCGGTCCAACGGGAACCACGGGACCCACTGGCCCGACAGGCACGACGGGACTCACGGGACCAACAGGACCCACGGGACCAACGGGACCTACGGGAACCACGGGACCTACTGGCCCGACTGGACCCACCGGCACAACTGGACCGACAGGAACGACGGGGCCGACTGGACCCACCGGCCCGACAGGCACAACGGGACCCACGGGACCCACGGGACCCACAGGGCCCACGGGAACCACGGGATTGACCGGTCCTACAGGACCTACAGGACCGACTGGACCTACGGGCACGACTGGACCCACCGGACCTACAGGACCGACTGGACCCACGGGCACAACTGGACCCACAGGGCCTACCGGACCTACTGGAACAACAGGGCCCACAGGTCCTACAGGTACAACCGGTCCTACCGGACCTACTGGAACAACAGGGCCCACAGGTCCTACAGGTACAACCGGTCCTACCGGATCTACGGGAACCACGGGACCGACTGGATCGATTGGTAACACTGGGCAGCAAGGCTGGTCGGGTATTCAGGGTGTGCAGGGTTTGCAGGGTGTTGGTGGTGTTGGAACCCAGGGTATCATTGGTCCGCAAGGCGATATCGGATACACGGGACCCACTGGAGTCACGGGTGTGACAGGAACGACTGGACCGACTGGACCGACAGGTACAACGGGACTCACAGGACCCACGGGCACAACGGGACCCACTGGACCTACGGGACCCACGGGACCGACGGGCACAACTGGAACAACCGGAACAACAGGACCCACTGCTCCTACAGGACCTACGGGAACTACGGGACCTACCGGACCGACTGGACCTACAGGCACAACCGGCCCGACTGGACTGACTGGTGTCACGGGCCCCACTGGACCTACGGGTGTCACGGGTCCCACTGCGCCTACAGGCACTACCGGACCCACAGGCACGACCGGACCCACCGGACCCACGGGGCCCACTGGAACAACAGGGCCCACCGGTACCACTGGACCGACGGGACCTACAGGGCCGACCGGCACAACGGGGCCTACGGGACCGACTGGACCCACGGGAACGACAGGGTCCACGGGAACAACGGGACCCACAGGACCGACGGGACCCACTGGCCCAACTGGACCTACGGGAACAACGGGACCCACAGGACCGACGGGACCCACAGGCACAACCGGGCCGACTGGACCCACCGGACCCACCGGCACGACAGGACCAACGGGACCTACTGGACCAACGGGAACTACAGGACCCACTGGCTCAATTGGTAACACCGGTCAGCAGGGGTGGTCTGGAATCCAGGGTGTACAGGGATTGCAAGGTGTGGGTGGTGTGGGAACCCAGGGTGTCATCGGACCGCAGGGAGATATCGGGTACACAGGACCTACAGGCGTGACTGGACTTACTGGACCAACTGGACCCACGGGCACAACCGGTGGAACAGGACCTACGGGCACGACAGGACCGACAGGACCTACAGGACCCACGGGAACCACTGGTCCTACTGGATTGACAGGACCCACTGGACCTACTGGACCTACGGGAACAACCGGTCCCACAGGCACGACGGGGCCAACGGGACCTACTGGACCTACTGGAACTACGGGACCGACAGGCACGACAGGAACCACGGGGCCAACGGGGCCCACCGGACCGACTGGACCTACGGGGCCAACCGGACCTACGGGTGCTACAGGACCCACGGGACCAACGGGACCGACGGGAACCACGGGAACCACAGGAGCCACTGGGCCAACTGGCGCAACTGGGCCTACTGGGCCTACGGGACCCACGGGAACCACGGGGCCCACAGGACCCACGGGGCCAACAGGAACCACTGGACCCACGGGGTCAACGGGACCCACGGGACCTACCGGACCTACGGGAACCACAGGACCCACGGGAACTACCGGACCGACGGGACCCACAGGCACAACTGGCCCGACGGGATCCACGGGACCCACCGGCACGACAGGACCCACGGGCACAACGGGACCCACTGGAGCCACGGGACCGACTGGCTCGATCGGCAACACGGGACAACAAGGCTGGTCCGGTATCCAGGGTGTGCAGGGCTTGCAGGGAGCCGGGGGTGTCGGAACCCAGGGTGTCATTGGTCCACAGGGAGATATCGGATACACGGGACCCACCGGAGTTACGGGCGTGACAGGAACGACTGGACCGACAGGACCTACTGGCGTGACAGGAACAACTGGACCCACCGGAACGACGGGACCTACTGGACCGACAGGACTCACCGGAACTACAGGTACAACTGGACCTACTGGACCTACAGGACCTACTGGGCCGACTGGCACGACTGGACCTACGGGACCTACGGGCGTTACCGGAGCAACGTCCTCGACAGGACCTACTGGACCTACGGGCACAACCGGTCCCACAGGCACAACGGGGCCGACGGGACCTACGGGACCCACTGGCACAACCGGACCCACAGGGACAACGGGACCGACGGGACCCACAGGGCCGACTGGCACGACTGGACCGACCGGACCGACTGGACCTACAGGCACAACAGGACCCACTGGGCCCACTGGACCGACAGGACCCACTGGGCCGACGGGGACAACAGGACCCACTGGTTCTACTGGGCCGACAGGACCCACAGGGCCCACGGGCACGACTGGACCGACCGGACCCACAGGGCCGACGGGCACAACAGGACCCACGGGGCCGACGGGGCCGACCGGGCCGACAGGACCGACGGGAACCACTGGGCCGACAGGTACGACTGGACCTACGGGAGCCACTGGTCCCACGGGTTCCATTGGCAACACGGGACAACAGGGGTGGTCCGGTATCCAGGGTGTACAGGGCTTGCAAGGCGCTGGTGGTGTTGGAACCCAGGGTGTCATTGGTCCGCAGGGAGATATCGGATACACGGGAACGACTGGAACGACTGGACCTACAGGATCTGGATTTACGGGACCGACTGGACCGACTGGACCTACTGGACCGACTGGACCGACTGGACCCACCGGAACGACAGGACCCTCGGGACCAGTTGGACAAGGATATGCAACCTTGGTGTCGTCGAACAGCACCGTACTGGGCCCAGGTCAAATCGGCTACCAATTGTCCGGACTGTTTACGTCTGTCCCGACGATGCAGATGGGCAATGTGGCACGTGTCGATGCATATTATGGAAACGACTCCACAGCGAGCATAGGTGGATTACCATTTGCAAGTGTGAATGCAGCCATCACCTACATTGTTGGAACTGGATCCTTGACTTCGCCGCAATACCCGAATACAACTATCTGGATGCTACCCGGAACGTACAATGTGGGGCCCACGGGCACTAATTCGACGATCACAGACGCCAAGGGAGCAACCTCCTATCCTCTGATTTCATTGCCCACGAATAGTGCGTTGCGTGGCTTGAGTCTTCAAACCTGTATCATCCAATGTTCCAATCCAACCCAGAACACGACCCTCTTGCAAATGGGTAACAATACACGCGTGGAAGATTTGAACTTGACACTCGGCGGTTCAAGCTACGTTGGGTCCAATAAACTTGTCGGTATCTACTACGGATCCAATACAGCGGTCACTGCAAAGCTGCGTACATCGATCGTGAATGTATGTAACTCGAGCATGCCGTATACATCGAGCAATAACATTTACGGAATCCAATTTGATGGTGGTGGTACTCTCGGTACTAATACGTTTAGTTTCAATTGCGTCAAGGGATCCACCGTCAATGTATTTGGAAACGGATCTGGATTGAAGCGCGGAATGATTGTGACAAACAGCAACGTTGTGACTTTGCGCGACACGAACGTCTATGTAGCTGCCCCACCGACGAATTCCAATTTTGCAGGATCCTACGTGGGTATCGAGACGAACGACACATCAACTGGTAATAACGGGGCGATTCAATTACGTACAACTACAATTGGAACCGTTCAGCCCACCGGTGTTCAAACGTACACGGCTTCGGACATTCTACAAACGACGCCTGCCAATCCAACTAATCCAGCGTATTTGGCTTCTCCGGGAATTCAGGTTGGTCCCGGAACAGATTTAGTTACAAAGACAGCAGGCGGACAAGGATTCTCGACCTATGTCTACCCATCCCAGCTGTTCTATGCAGTGATCGGAGTATTGAACGTCAGTGGTGTCACAACAACAGGAGGGTACTTATGGCCCGGTTCTGTGCCCGTGAATAGCGGAACGGGTCAGGCCGTTGTGTATCCAGATCAGTCAACGCCTTCAGCATTGTACCGTGTTCAACAGCCTATGATTTTATCCGGAATGACGGTCGCATGTACTACAGCTCCCGGATCAACACACACAACCACAGTGACAGTCCGCAGAACACCTTCGGGTGGATCCATTGCGAGTACTTCGTTTACGTTAAGTTTGACGGGAAGCTCTACATTTGCGTCCATGTACAATGCATCTGTAAACTTTGCACCGGGTGACTTGATTCACGTCTTGGTAACCTATGATGCAGGTGCAAATGCAACAGCCGATTTGTCCGTTCAGTTAGATTGCTTCTGATTTCTTTGAAGATATACAACAATGGCGACGTTTGAATACGTCAAGATTGGTGACGGCACCACTCCGTGGTCAAGCCTGCCATATGTAGCAGGGTTTCCCGGATCAACGGGTACAACCGGTTCGACTGGATCTACTGGACCTACTGGCGTGACGGGTCCGGCAGGTCAGGGCTTAACTCCCAGTACGTACATGTCGGTTGCAACACTCGCGAGCAGCCTGGGAACATCAGGTAGCGATCAGATTATCCCATTCACAACATCCTACGACCCACAGGGGTGGATCAAGAATTCCGGAACCTCCACCATGCTCTTTCAACCCACTATTGCAGGGTATTATTCAGTTACGGTTTCTGGTTATTTCAACACATCAACGTCGAACAATAACTTGCAGATACATTTACCACCCATCGCGGCAAATGCTGGCGCACAGGCACTTTTCATTATGGCTCCTACCAATGGAAACGTCGCGAACGCCAGCAAGTCATTCTATTTCAACGGCTCAACTGACTATATATACTTTACAGCCTATGCAACGAGTCCGAATTATCTTGCGAGCAACGTCAGTACCTTTGTTTCCGCACAATTGATTACTGCTGGTATTGGTCCTACCGGATACACGGGCACAACGGGTCCCACGGGTGTCACGGGACCCACAGGTGTCACGGGACCCACAGGACCTACAGGCACGACCGGTTTGACGGGACCCACGGGTGCTACTGGACCCACTGCGCCGACTGGACCGACCGGCACAACAGGACCCACAGGACCCACGGGACCGACCGGGCCAACGGGGCCTACGGGCGTTACAGGTGCAACATCCTCGACAGGAACCACGGGACCCACGGGTCCTACGGGACCTACTGGATCTACGGGACCCACTGGAACAACTGGACCCACGGGACTGACTGGACCGACTGGACCGACTGGACCCACTGGCACAACCGGACCTACGGGCCCGACTGGCCCGACTGGAACTACAGGACCTACTGGAGCTACAGGCCCCACTGCGCCTACGGGGCCTACAGGAACGACAGGGCCCACGGGAACTACAGGACCCACTGGTCCTACGGGACCTACCGGAACAACTGGACCGACAGGAACCACGGGTCCTACCGGAGTCATCGGTAATACCGGACAACAGGGCTGGTCCGGTATCCAGGGTGTGCAGGGTTTGCAGGGTGCTGGAGGTGTTGGAACCCAGGGTGTCATTGGTCCACAAGGCGATATCGGATACACAGGAACGACTGGACCCACGGGATCGACTGGACCCACCGGCGCAACAGGTCCCACGGGTCCTACGGGAACTACGGGACCCACGGGCGCCACCGGACCTACGGCACCGACTGGCCCCACGGGAGCCACCGGACCGACTGGAGCCACTGGACCTACAGCCCCGACTGGCCCGACTGGTTCTACAGGACCTACAGGACCCACAGGACCCACTGGTGTTACGGGTGCAACGTCGTCAACCGGGCCTACGGGACCGACAGGAGTAACGGGTACAACGGGACCTACTGGAGTAACCGGGCCTACTGCGCCGACTGGACCGACAGGAACAACCGGACCTACCGGAGCTACAGGACCCACTGCGCCCACTGGACCCACCGGCACAACTGGACCCACTGGACCCACGGGAACAACCGGACCCACGGGACCTACAGGCACAACCGGACCCACTGCACCAACCGGAACAACAGGCACGACGGGACCTACCGGAGCTACGGGACCCACTGCATCCACGGGACCGACAGGCACGACGGGACCTACTGGTGCTACAGGACCCACTGCACCCACTGGACCTACGGGAACCACGGGACCTACCGGACCCACAGGACCTACTGCACCGACTGGACCGACGGGAACCACGGGACCCACAGGAACAACCGGACCCACTGGAGCCACGGGACCCACTGCGCCGACTGGACCGACGGGACCTACCGGACCGACTGGCACGACTGGACCGACGGGACCCACTGGCACAACCGGACCTACGGGGCCGACGGGCACAACGGGGCCAACGGGAACAATCGGTAACACTGGACAGCAAGGTTGGTCGGGTATTCAGGGCGTGCAAGGGCCACAGGGAGTTTCGGCTGCAGGTTCGCAAGGTCCTGCGGGTCCACAAGGCGATATCGGATACACAGGAACGACTGGACCTACAGGACCGACTGGACCCACTGGAGCCACGGGACCCACTGCGCCGACTGGACCGACAGGAACAACCGGACCGACTGCGCCGACTGGCCCGACGGGAACTACAGGACCTACCGGATCTACGGGACCCACTGCGCCTACGGGGCCTACGGGTTCCACCGGACCTACTGGACCCACGGGACCCACTGGACC
>Ga0007848_1000141_pt1 | contig 29082 bp, 44 predicted proteins | sample CryBogCBH18Jul08_FD_71209 | JGI IMG/M metagenome (GOLD analysis project Ga0007848, IMG submission 71209) | Freshwater microbial communities from Crystal Bog, Wisconsin, USA - CBH18Jul08 | ecosystem: Environmental > Aquatic > Freshwater > Lake | place: Crystal Bog, Wisconsin, USA | collected...
TCACCAAGCAGGGCCACGCGAAAGGCCTGATCTTCGGCCCTTCAGGGGTCGGCAAAACATGGTTCAGTCTCGCTTTCCCCAAGGTCTATTACATTGACTGCGAGGGAGGAGCCGATCTGTGCCACTACCAAGAGAGACTCCAGGCATCGGGCGGAGCCTATATGGGTCCCGAGGAGGGATCGCTGGACTTCCCCACCGTGATTGGTCAATTTAAGGCGCTGGCTGCCGGCGGTCATGGATTCGGAACAATCGTGATTGATTCGGTCACGAAGCTCTATCAGACGGCGATTGCCAACGAAGCGGAGAAGCTCGGTGATAAGGATGCCTTCGGAGCAAGCAAGAAGCCGGCGGTAGCATGGATGCGTCAGCTCGTGAACTGGACGGCCAAGGCGGATATCAATGTCTGGTTTGTCGCCCATGAGGGGACGGAATGGGGTCTGGATCCCAAGACGGGGCAGCGCTCGGAAATCGGAAAGATTGCCGACATCTGGGACAAGCTGATCTACGAGTTGGATCTGACGCTTCAGGTCCAGAAGCGCGGGGGGAGCCGAGTGGCGATCATCCGCAAGAGCCGGCTGACGGGATTCCCTGAAGGGGAAACCTTCCCGCTGGAGTATGCCGACTTTGCCGAGCGTTATGGCAAGGACTTCATTGAGGCCGAGGTCATTCCCCTCACCTTTGCGACTCCCGAGGAGGTGGCCGAGGTTCACCGTTTGCTGGAAATCGTGAAGGTCTCCGAAGAGGAAATTGAGAAGGGATTTAAGAAAGCGCAGGTGGACTCCTGGAGCGAGATGACCAGTGAGCAGATCCAGAAGTGGACCGCTTATCTGAAGAAGAAAACCGCTTAAGCCACAGGAGGAATATCCCATGAAATTTACTCCCAAGAGCGAAAGCGAGATTGCTTCAGATTCACTCCTTGCCCCCGGAGTCTATGACTTCGAGGTGGTGGCAGCCGAGGATAAGGTGTCCAAGAACGGAAACGACATGATGGCCTTGAATCTCAAGGTCTGGGACAGCGCGGGAAAAACGCACTTTGTAAAGGATTGGCTTCTGGAAGCCTTCTTGAAAAAGCTGCTTGAGTTCTGCGTCGAGACCAACCTTCGGGGAAGTTACGATGATGGGACTCTTCAGGCCTCCGATCTTATCGGCAAGACCGGCAAGGTGGAGATCGCCATTGAGGAGAAGGGAGATTATCCCGCCAAGAATACAGTCAAGCGCTATGGGGTCAAAGGTTCTCCTAAGAAGGCCTCCGATCCCCTCCCCGCGCCGACACCGAGGAAGGCAGCGCATGAGGTCTTTGCTGACGACGACATCCCTTTTTAACGATGAGCGTCACCCAAGAAAAACGTTACAAGCGGGGGGAGAAATCCCCCTGCGGAACGCTTCGGTTCTGGCAATACCAAGCAAGCGGCAAGGAGAGGTGGGTATTGGCGTCTCGCTTTGAATCGCTCAAAGAACATCACGATTCAATTTCCGTCTTGGCATCGGTTCAGCGCGATTGGATGAGGATCCAGAAGGAAAGGAGGATGGCATGATTGCCCAACTGGATCTTTCCTTTGCCAAGGATCAAAAGCGTCATCTTGACGAGGATCTGGCGCGGCTCATTGAGTATCTGGCTTGGTGCTCGGGCTGGAGGACTGCGCGTCAGATTAGCAGGGAGCTGGAGATCAATGATCGCTATATCCGCGAACTTGCTGAGGCCAGTGATGGGCAGATCATCGGTACGAATTCCGGCTACAAGCTCACCTCACGGGTCACTCCCGAGGAGTTCAGCGAATGGTCGGCTCGCTACAACTCGCAGATCAAGCGGATGTTGGAGCGCCTACAGCGGACCACGGGGAACTGGCACAGGAGGGGGAAATGAAAGTCGATTACACATGCCACAACGAGGAATGTGAGCACGAGTTCAAGGTGGCTTATTCCCCTGCGATCCGACCATCGGGATTTGCAGGGTGTCGGGAGGATTACGACCCCGGTGAAGATGCCGAAATCCGTCCAGGGGAATGTCCGAAATGCGGCACGGAGGTGGATTTTGAAGAGGTCCACGAGGAGTCCGAGCCGGATCAAGAATACTACATGGAAGATGACATTTATTAACTTCTCATGAATTACTATAATTTTCATATCGGAGACTATCGAGGGGCGACGGCTCACTTAACAAACGATGAGGATCTATGTTATCGGCGCATCCTTGACCTATATTATGACAAGGATGGGGATATCACCGATAATCTCTCACTTATTGCCAGACGTGTCCGGTTTCCAGAATCTATCGTTGGATCAGTCTTAACCGAGTTCTTCCAAAGAACCGACTCAGGATGGATCCATCACCGCGCACAAAAGGAGATAGATTCATTTCAAAATCTGAGCAAATTAGGCAAAAAGGCAGCTCAAGTGAGATGGGGATCCGATGCGATCGCATCAGAACCGCATATGCGGATTTCCAATTCCGCATGCGATCCGCATATGCGCTTTTCCGATTCCGCATCCATTCCGCATATGCGGATTTGCGATTCCGCAATGCCAACCAAGAACCAAGAACCAAGAACCAATACCCCCCTACCCCCCGCTGGGGGGAAAACCAAGAACCCGGTGGCGGTGGAGGGAGGTCGGGATCGCTTGAGGCAATCTGCGGAGGATTTCCAAAATTGGTGGGCGGAGTACCCGCTTCAGGTTTCCGAACTGGAGGCATCCCGCCAATGGCTCGCCGTATCGCATCACCTCCCTCCCCTCTCTGAGATGGTTCGGATCCTCCGCGACCACAAGCGGAGCGAGCAGTGGCAGAAGGAGGAGGGAAAGTTCATCCCTCGAGCCGACAACTATCTAGCTGGCATGAAGTGGCGGGACAAGCTGCCAGCGGCTAAGGCGAAGCCGTCACTCCCGAAGCCAAAGGTCATGCCGAAGGTGAACGCCGCAGAGGTAGAGGCTTTCATGCGTGAAAACTACCCCCACAAGGCCGGCACTCCTTTTCACGATCTGCCGCCCAACGTTCAGGACGAATACCTCCGTCAGAAAAACCAAACCAACACCCAAGCAGCATGACCCTAAAAGAGAGAACACAAGCATGGTGGGATCGTTATGGAATCCGCTTCCTCGGGGGCGAATCCGGTCAACACATCCCCAATCACCGAGATTACGCAATCTACGGCTATCAATCCGGCTACATGCAGGGCTTTGAAGATGCCTGCGAAAAAGCCAAGGAACTTATCAAAACCGCCATCCCTGACGGGAATGGCATCACGACAGCGCCTCAAGATGATGAATAAACGCGCAGAAAGGCATCTCACGCTCGTTTTCTCATCCAAGTAATATCAACACCTCGAAACTTATGATTTCAGCATCTCCAAGAGCCGCATTCCGAGCGTGGCAAAATGACGTTTCGGAACTGGCTTACACGCCAGACATGTCGGAGGCCATTGATAGCGAGGAAGAGCTTCTTGCCGATGACCTTCAATGTTCCATCCCGATTGCCAGAAAGGTCATTGTTTTGCTTAAAGCGGAACGAAACAATCATGCCGGGAGCAGTCGGGAACTTTTCTCCAGGGTAATCAGCAAACTGATGGAATCCAGCAATACGCGAGTTTCCCTGCACGGCCTCGCATGCGCCGGCGGTCTGGATGAACTCAATGGCCTTCGATCCCAAGCGGAAATCGCCAGAGAACTTGGATGCACCCGCGCCCTTGTCTCTCATTACACAACCGCTTGGGCAGATTTCCTCTCAGGTAAGGACGCCGCCTTTACCATCACCAAGTTCCGCAAGACGGACTCCTCACGCAAAACATTTGCAGAATCCGCCACCGATCCATTCACCGCAGCCAGACAAAAAGCCATCCAAAAAAGAAAACAAATACCATGCAACTAACAGAAGTCATCAACCCTTTAATCACCGACATTATTAGCGACCTCGGCGATCCGCATCTGACCAAGGAAAAGTGGTTTGATATTCACGCCCGATGCGTGGCTGCCCGTTACCTCGGATCAAAACTTGTAAAGTATAGTCGAGACAAGGCAACCGCAGAGTGGGGCTTGGAATTTGTCGCAGATAGCGAAGTCCAGATTGAAATGGATCTGGGCGTCAACTTTCCCCCTGAGAAACCCAAGCTCAACCCTTCAGACAAGTCCACCGGCATTGTGACCATTGAGGCTACCAATGCTTCATTCATCGCTTGGGAACGCAAGATGCACGATGAGATCCCCACTTGGGATTTTGTCCGCCTAACCAAAGCGCTTGAACTCTTGGAGCCAATGGAGCGCAAGGCCAGTGAGATCCGCCAACTTTTGCAAAGTAAATGAGCGACACACCACGCACTGATGCCGTCGATAACATGAATGAGGATTTTGATGTTGTCGGAGCGCACATGACGGCCCTTGCCCGTCAGCTTGAGCAAGAACTGACCGAGAAAACCAACTTATTAAAAATAGCCAAGTCGGTTATCAATGACTTAATAACTGAAGGAACTGGAGTTTTGTATAAAGATTGTTGCAACAGAAGGAAGAAAGCAGAGGCAGAGGTCGAGAGGCTGAAAAGTGAATTACATCAATCCGCTTACCTTTTAGCGACAACAGGAAGAGAAGATCTAGCCAGAAGAGTTATTGAAAAGTCCGACGATGAAAACTCCATATTAAATCCCAATAGTCGATATGTAAAAGAATTGCTAAAATGAACACCGACACACCACGCACAGAAGCTTGTCCTTTTTGTGAGGATAAATACGACAGCGAAAAGTTTTATAGATTTGAATGCGGCACAATTCAAAAATTCCCAAGTGGATACATCCGATCAGAAATGTGCCATCAATCAGAAGTTGCAAACCTTTGGAAGAAGCGATCCGAAAGAGCGGAGGAAGAGATCACAAGGCTCCGCAGGCAAATTGAAAAACTCACAAACGTAGCAAACAGGGCTTGTAACCTTCTAAATTTAAAAGGCGGCTACCACGAATCCTACGAACTTCGCAACGAGATCAAAACTGAAATCAAATGAGCATGGAAGGAACCCGCAAGATGAACGGCTCACCTATTAGCATCGTAGCGGATGCTGACGAGTCGCTTCACGTTAAAGATGACCTCGCCTTTGTCGTCGGTAAAGCATGCGACAAGTGGCTCACCAAGCGCGGCCTCATGCGTCCGTTCACCGGGTGGAACTTGAGGTATGGAAAGGAATTCAGGAAAAAGTGAACGAAAGCCTTATTGTAATAATACTCCACCCCCCCATAAGGAATCTTTTTAATATAATATACTACGGCTCGATGTGACGTTTTCGATGTTTTTGAGCGTGTTCCGCATGGTTTACTTGTTGCCTATGGGGGTTGTGGCTTCCTTTTTTGCAATTATCGCATGGATGTCGCAACCAAAGAACAAAACGATTCTACGGGCGTTTAATCGCGTCATCAAAACTGGTACGGAAGTTAAATCTTTTTAGTTAAATCCACCTCCATTTGACGAGGTTGCATACGCAACGATCTATGGGAATAACAGAATTAGCGAATGCCTTGGATTTGAACAAATCAACCGTCTGCCGGTTTGTTCAAAAAGGGATGCCAGTAACGTCGGTGGACGCGGCAAATGCCTGGAGGATGGTTCACGCTAAACCTAAAAAGCCAATCAACTTGGTAAAACTTAGTCCGATTGATAATTTAAGCTCTAATAATTCCCCAGATCCTATCCCAACGGCTAACACTCCAGAGTTATCATTGGCTAGAGCGATTGACGCTGAAGATTCAGCACACAAAAAGCGCAGGGAAATTGAGCGAGGCGGTGGAAGTATTGAAGATTACAGGAAAGCAAACGGAGTTTATATTGCTTCCAGAAATAACAGGGTTAAAGCCGAGAGGGATTTTTCAGAATGGGAGCATTCTCAAAATGTTTCTCTCTATGTTGAAGAGGCTAATGACATGTTCAACAGAACTTTTGGCGCTGCTCGGGGAATGATTGATATCATGCCAAAAACATTGGCTCCGAGGCTTTGCAATCAACCTCAAAAAGAAATTGAAACAACTCTTTTGGAATGGTGCAGCAGATTAGTTGAAACCATGAGGGGGAATGTGTGGCCAAAAGAGGAATAATTGCTGTTGGTAAAAATGTTGAAAACATCTGGTCGCCAATAGATACCAGGACAATTAACCAATGGTGCGCGGATGAAGTGATCCTTTCCGAGCGCCAGACCCAGATGCCGGGGAACTTTTCCACCCGCATGACTCCCTACCTTCGGGAGCCGTTGGAATGCTTTGGCGATGTAGATGTCACCGACCTTGTGCTGGTGTTTGGAACTCAGACGGGAAAGACCACGATGATTCAGGCCGGCACCGCTTGGCGCATCATTAACAAACCGCAGCCGGTCGTCTGGGTCATGCCGACGGAAGGATTAGCTCGGTCATTCTCAGAAACTCGATGGATGCCTCTCTTTGATGACTCTTCAACCCTTGAAGCACAAAAACCAAGCAATCCGCACAAATGGAAGAATCTTGAGCAGCATTTTAACCGATGCACTTTGAACTTTGTCGGGTCCAATTCTCCTTCCAACTTGGCGAGCCGTCCTGCCGGCCTGCTTTTAATGGATGAGGTGGACAAGTTTGCTAGGGAAACTGACCAAGAAACTTCCGCCCTTCTCCTGGCAGAAAACCGCACGAAGAGCTTTGTCGGTGCGCTTCGGGTCAAGACATCCACGCCCACCACGCCCGACGGAGCGATCTGGCAAGAATATCTTAAAGGAACTCAGGAAAAGTTCATGCTCCCCTGCCCTCACTGCAACCAAGGGATTGAACTCCTATGGTCACAGGTGAAATGGGATCCAGAGGCCAAGGAAGGGAGTCATTGGAACATGGCACGAGTGGAATCTTCCGCGCATTACCTTTGCCAACGCTGCGGGGAGAAAATTAACGACGGGCAAAAAATGGAGATCCTTCAACTTGGAAAATGGGAATCCACAAATCCAGCCGCGCAAAAAGGATTCCGATCTTTTCATCTAAACTCTCTGTACGCTCCGTGGCGGTCTTGCACCTTTGGCGCATTGGCTGTGAAGTTCCTAAGAGATTGCGAAACGATCAACGGACTTCAGGATTTCACGAACTCCACAATGGCCCGCCCTTGGGAGCAAGTTCAGCAATCGCTTACTCAGAATACGGTTTTCAAATTGCGCGGGGAATACGCCAAGGGAACTTGTCCGATTGAGCCGGCGCTGGCTGTTGTTTGTGCCGACGTGGGCGGAGACCAGCAGCATTGGGTCACGACCGCTTTTACCCAAGAAGGGGAAAGCTACGTCATTGATTACGGAACCGTTGAAACCCCCGAGGATCTGATCGCTATTAAAGACAGGAAATACCTGACCCCGACAGGCGTGGAATTTGAGCTTTCAGGGGGCCTTATAGATTCGGGATACGCTGCCTATCGAGTTTACAATGTTTGCATGGAGTCCGGACGCTTCTTCCATCCATCCAAGGGAAGCGGGGCAAGTTTCGGGAATAAAATTACCAAGACAATCATTCCAGAGTTTCCGGGTATTGTTCTCTACGGCTACGGAGATCATGCGCTCAAGACAGAGCTATTTATTGACCGCATGAAGGAAGGAAAACCGAAATGCTGGATCCCTAAAAATGCCTCCGACGCTTTCATTCGCGGACTATCGGGTCAGCAACTCATCCCTAAAAAAACCGCTTCTGGGAAAGAGTACGAATGGAAGAAAATTGAAAAGGATCACTACTCCGATGCGCTGAAGCTCACGATGGTTGCGTGGCACATTCTTAAAGCCTAGATCCTCCTTTGACAGACGGACGCTTTCATGGCGTCCCCAAACATAGGAGGAATCAAGCAATGGCTTCGGTTCCAATCCCTTTCCGACTTACAGGCTCTTTCTAATACGATCGCAGCATTGGCCGTTGAGGAAGTGACGATCACCGGCACTGCTGCCGACGGAGGATCAGCTTCTGGTGAAGTGGCATTCCCGCGCTTGGATTATTTGGCCTGTATCATGGATGTGCGACGTGAACTTGGGGATTACCCCCTGAATGCCGACGGATCAATTGTTTCCCGCCAATTGGGGACCCGTCCCGATTATTCTAGGACGTGGGCAGTCACATAATCGGTCAAGTTTGACAGGTCTCGGCTGTCATGGCCGAAATCAAAAAATCAAACCGTGGCGGTCGCCGCGAAGGAGCAGGGCGCCCCAAAAAATCAGACGGAGATTCAAAGACGGACTTTGCCGCTTACGAAGCCGCTTATCGGTTTAACCCACAACGCATGTGGGTTTATTCCCCCACGCTGGACGCTCAAAAGGAGCTCCAATCTGGATCTCGTTTAGAGTTAATTAAGAAAGCCGCTTGGCTATTTAACAACTCAGGTCTCGCCGGCGGAGCCGTTGAGAAGATTGCCCGTCTTGTGGGACCGCTAATTCCGCAGGCTCGCACCTCGAATGACGCTTGGAACCGAACCGCCGAACAAGCCTTTCAAGACGCCTGCACCAATGCGGCATGGGGAGTTGATGTGGCAGGTGGGGTCAACTTTTACCAAGCGCAGAGCCTCCTTGTCCGCCAGATGGCAATCGCAGGAGATGTCTTTTGGCAGCGCATGACATCCAAGTCGGGTCGCGGAATGTTCCGCCTCATCCCTGGAGAGAATGTTGGGTCAGTGATTGGGCAGGAAAATGAAGGTTGGCGCGATGGCGTCATGGTGGACAAAAAGGGACGCCCCGTGAAATTTCGGGTACTTGCCTCTCCGGGATCCAGCGAGTTCACCGATGTTTCTGCCAGCGACATGACACAAGTCCGCCGCGCTTATCGCCTCGGCTATACCCGCGCCCCGTCATGGCTTGCCCGCGCTGCCAATACTCTTCAAGACATTGCCGAGTATCTGGCTTTTGAGAAGCAAAGCGCCAAGCTCGGTGCTTCGATGGCAATGGTTATCACCTCCCCCGAGGCGGGAACTATCGGGTTGGGATCCTCTCTTGTGAAAGGACCTTCCTATTCGTCCAACCAGCCGATGACCGTGGACGCCATGACCAACGGGTCAATTATTCCGCAGCTCAAGCCGGGAGAGAAAGTAGAGTCGCTGATCAACTCCCACCCTGCGGCCAACATCAAACCTTTCCTAGACACGCTGAAAGAGGAGATCGCAGTTGGCCTTGGGCTATCAGCTCAGTTTCTTTTTGATTCCACCGACGCCGGTGGTGCCAACCAGCGTTGGATCTTGGAAGAAGCCTCCATTCTGATTAAGGAAATCCAAGATATCATTATCCAAAGTTTTGCTGCTCCCTTCTGGCGCTTTTGGATTTGGAACGAGATTGAGAATGGTCGCCTGCCGATGCCAGGAGACGGATCCGATTGGTGGAGATGCGATTTCACGCCTCCTGCCGACCTCAGTGTTGATTTCGGGCGCGATGGCCGTCTGATGAGCGACCTTTTCCTGCGCGGACAGATTTCACCGCAACGCTACTACGCTTTGCAAGGACTCGATGCCGACAAACAGGACGAAGACATTATCCGTTTTGCCGCGCGTCGCAAAAAGTTGATTGCCGAGATTTCCAAGGAAGAAGGAGTTGAGTTGACCGTGGCCGACGTATTCCCTCCGGCTCCCGGTGCTCCTGCGATCCCACCATCGGCTTCTGCCGGAAGTGGGCAGGGTCAATAAAGGCGCATGATTTGACATAGCAAGAAAAAGCAATGTCCAAGCTCTCCCTCTTTGCCGTAGCTGCCGACTCGCGTATTGACGCCGAGGCCGGAGTCCTCCGTGGAGTCTCTTTAATCACTAAAGGCGCTGCCAAGGGACATGAGTTTCTCGGCGAACCAATCATCGCCGATGACACGACTTTGGATGAAGTTTGCGCAGCTGCGATGGGATTTGCCGACGGAGTTCCCGTCATGTTTGACCACGGTAGCGGGATTTCTGACCTCGTAGGTGCCATTAAAGATGTTTACCGCGACGGGGACAAGGTACGCGGGGATCTTTACCTTCTTAAATCGCACGAATCGTTCGACACGATCATTGAGATGGCAAAATCCATGCCATCTAATTTCGGACTCTCCATTTCGTTTCAGAATGCCCCGGAGCCAGTCATGGGCAATGACGAGGAGCCGGATGGTGACGGCGATGATGATCAAGAGGAAAGCCCAATTCTCGGTTCCTCCACCGACATTGTGGCCTATGCCGCCCGCATTGCGGAGCTTTACTCCTGCGATCTTGTCCAGGCACCAGCGCTCAATGCCTCCCTTTTTAACGCTATGACAGAAGCCACCACCACAGAAGAGGTTCCCGCAGTCGCCCCCGAGGTGGTTGTTGAGGAAGTCGCCCCAGAACAACCTTCACCTGCCCATTCCGAAGAGCTTCCTGCCGGTGAGAATCCGCTTCTTGTCGGAGAGCCTCCCGTTATTCCTGCGGCCCCCGAAAATCCCGACCGGATTGAGAATCCGCTAATTGTTCCTGCGGAACTTGCCCGACTTCGGGAAATCGAAACCAATTTTTCAAGTAACCGCACCGAGCTTGCCGCGATCCGCAGCGAACTCGCGGCCGTAAAAGAGACCCTTTTGATCAAAGAATCTCAGCTTGTGGAACTCAACATGCTCCATCGCTCGGTCAAGACCGTCTTAGGACTCATGCCAGCCGACGAGATTCCCGACATGGTTGATACCACTCCCGAGCTTTCCCTGATTGAACGCTACGAAGCCATGTCTGCTGGCCCCGAGCGCCTTGCCTTTTTCCAAGCCAACCGCCGCGCCTTAGAAAAGGCGATTTCGGCACGGGTTGGAAATGTTCAGTAAAAAAACGTAACCCAACCAACCAACTCAAATGGCTAATACATTTAGTTCCTCACTGGTCGTTGATACCGCGACAAAAGCCGCGATCACCGTCCTCCAGTCCAAACTCGCCCCCGTCAAGGCTTTCAGCACTGATTTCTCGAGCGATGTCGTCAATCCTCTTCGCAAGCTCCAGGTCGGCGTAGCAACAACGGCTGCCGCCGCTGTTTCGTCTCCTACGAGCTTTGAATCACAGGGCACCACCCTCACCAACACAGCTGTCACCATGACGCACTACTCGGCCCAGTTCGGTCTGAGCAGCGCACAGCTCAACCAAGGCTTCACCCTTGAGCGCATCATGGCGATTAACCTTCGCTCCCTTGCCAACGCCCTGATTGACGTTGCTTTGACCCCTCTAAACACCACGACCTTCGGCTCGGCTGTTTATAGCACGGCAATCAGCACCGCAACCGGTGGTGTTCTTGGTAACGACCTCATCACAAAGGCTCTTCCTGCCCTCTGGAGTGGCCTCAAGGATGGTACAAGCCGCAACCTTGTGTTGGATGGTAGCTATTACAGCTACCTCCTTCCTCAGTCCGGCTTCAGCCTCAAGCCCGGCGATGGTGCTTATGGCTTCGACACAGTTCACTTTAACAACCGCTGGACGGGTGTGACAGGTGGATCTGACGTCAACCTCAACGGAACGACCAAGACCATCAAAGGTTTTGCCGCTTCCCCAGAGGCTTTGGCAATCGCTTCGGCCCTCCCTTACATTGATCCAGCAGTCGCAAGCCTGCTTCAGATGAGCGAGACCATTGAAATCCCTGACCTTGGACTGGCCGTTCAGTTCAATGTCCACGGATCAGTCGCCAGCCGCAGCCTTCAGGCGTCCTTTGACGTTGTGTTCGGATCTGCCGCCGCAGATGGCAGCGCACTCAAGTTCATCACGGTCTAAGAATCCAGTTAGTGTGTGCATAGAGAGGGGGGTCTCGGAAACGAGGCCCTCCTTTTTTGCGTTTAGGACTCATTAGGATTCTTTGACAGGTGGGCTTCCTTGTGAACTCCGCCTTGATTGCCTCCTTCCGCGCCAAAGCCGCCGGGGAGATTGCAGACTCCCTTGGGACTCCCATCACGATTGGGGGACAAACTTTTAATGCGTTTGTTTCCACGCCTGCGCCACAGATGGATTTGGAAATGGGAGGATTTAAGACCAATCGCTCCATCCGCCTGCGCTGGCCGATTGGCCGCTACATCAAGCCCTCCCTTGGAACGGCAATTTTGCTGGTGAATCAAAACCTTACTTTTCGCGTGGAGACTTCCGAAGTGGGCAATGGTGCTCTTGGAGCAGAAGTTTTGGTTCAAGCAGTTCGGGAATAATTATGAACATTGATTTTATTGAAAGCGCTTTGAGCGTAGCTTTTACTTCTTCCGATTTTTCGGGAGCAACTGTTTACAAAGGGACGGATTCACAAGAATTAACCCCTGAAAGTCTCAACATTATTGTGGCCTGCACACAACTGGAACATGTCGCAGGATCACTTTGGAAAGCGGACATAGACGTTAAATTATCCGCACCGGCATTACTAGGTTCTGATTCTTACGATTCGTTTCAAACTGCACTTGATACGATGACAGGAAACACTCTCAGCAATACTTACATGAACGCTTATTTTAATAGTGGCGATGTAAACTTTGCTGGACTTTGGATTAACAACATCAAAACAAGCCAGCACGAACACACTTGGGTTGCCGAAATCTCGGTCACGATGGGAATCACGCAATAATTTGACACCCTAGAAATTTGTATATGGCCGCCACCATCGGAATCGTCACTCTTAACACGCTCATCACGACCCCTACCGGGTGCGTCCTTCAGGAGGCCTCCAAGGAAATCTCCAAAAAAGTCGTCACTGTGAAATCTTTGGTCGGAGTCACGGTTCAAGCCGCCCTTCTTCCGATGACAGAGACCAAGATCTCTTTGAAATACAAAGGAGTAGCCGGTCTTTCCTTGGCCGCCGCCAATTCTTCTATCGCTTCCGGCACCGCCGTTGTGACCGGGGTCTCGGTGGAAGAATCCAACAGCGATTATCCCGACACGACGCTTGACGTCATGGCTTGGAGCTAAATTTTATGTCCGCCGTCACCGCATCCCTCGGAATCAATTCCTTCACCTCGGGAACCGTCACCAAGGTTTCCACAAGCTCCAAGGTCACGACCAAGGTGCTTACCGATTATTCGGGAGCTTTCTCTGCTGCCGCCACCTTTGATCCTCTTTATGAGGCCACGGTTGAAGGATCTGGCACTTATCCAAGCATTGCTTTGGGAGTCATTTCGACCAACATCCCAAGCACAATCACCGGAGGGGTCATCCTTTGCGACAGCTACACTCAAACCGAAAAAAACGACGAATTCCAGAACTGGAAATACACCATCAAGGGATTCCCTTCGGCTTCTTAATCTAAGGCCTTCCACAGTTTAATATGATCGAAACCAACAAAAAATTCTCCGTGATCACGGATCACGAGGCTCCCTTAAAAAGCGCCAACACCCATTTGATCGCCGCAGCTTGCACGGCAGGGGGAACTCTCTCGCAAGACGGATATCTGGACACGATTGAGCAAGGTCTGGATGGAAAACCCCGCCGGACGGTGGTTTGGCTAATGGAAGAAAAGAAAATTACCTTTTCCGCAACTAAAGCCGAAACGATTTCCACCCAAGAGTTGATCCGTCGCTGGAATGACCGCGAATGGTGCTTTGCCAATCCCGACCACCCGATTGTCTGGATGCGTTACTATCAGCAGACCCTCACCCAACTTCGGGACGCCATTCGGGACCAGACTCCGACCATCGTGGTCAAGCGCGGGGGCCGCGCAGCCTACATCCCCGGTAAGGCTACCGAAGCCGAAAAAGCCGCCCTTCTCTCCAAGCTATGATTGATGTGACCAAAGACATGCTCTACAACGACGAGCCGGCATCCCTCAACGAACGCCTTTTTCAGGAGGAACCAATTATCGCAGGGCGAAAAGTCCGTCCTTGGAACAATGCGGTCAAATTAAAGTTAGCCAGGATCTTTTCTTGGATCTCGGATCTCGATCAATCCACCCAACATGAAGAATTGCTTTACGCTTTTCTTTATTTAGTGGCAGCCCCGATTGAACGGGTCGCTTTGAACACGCTCAACAAAAAAGCCTATTTTATAGATAAAGACGAGTTTGTGGGATCGCTTTCCGAGCAAGAAATTGCCTCCGGGGGGAAATGGTTTATCACCGTTACCAATTTAGAAAAAGAAACCACCGTTGAAGTGGTTGCAAAACCAAGTTCAGGAACAGGGGAAACACCACCCCCAAACTTGTAGAGCCTCCCTCGCTTGCCACGCTGATTTTTACGCTTGGCAAGGAGGGGGGCTTTACAGAGCAGCAAATCATGGATTTTGAAACGGGCATGCCCGTTTATCGCGTCAATGCCTATTACCATGCGGCTCTTCGATCCCACGACATCTGGACTTGCCCCCCTTCCGCCCCTGCGGAGCATCAAATTGATGACCTCTTAGCCTTTCTTGACACTTCGCAAGAAGAAGATGAGTAAAACGGGACTGACCATTGACACGACCAATTTCAACCGGGCTATCAACGAAATGGCCCGATTAACGGGTGTTTCTATGGAAGAGATTGTTTTGGCGGAAGTTGGAAGCGTTCTTTCTCAAACAATTACGAACACCCCCAAAGCGACAAAAGAATCCATCATGAAAAGTTCAAAAGACTTTATATGGATTCGGAACGAAGGAGGGACTTGGAACCGAAAAGGAAAAACTTATTACGGAGGGACTTTTTACCCGTTGAAATGGCATTACAAAGATGATCTTTGGAACTTTATTGTAACTTCCAAGGATGCGCGGATCAAAGAACTGATCAAACGCATCGGCGTCGCCAAACAATCATGGTTTAAACTGGCAAACAATCTTGGAATCAAACTCCCCAAAAATGTTCCGGGATACGTTGCAAAAGCGGCAGTCAACGGTCGAACTTTTGCAACGCCAGTAAATCAACAAAAAATCACTTCTGGTTCCAAAATTCAGATTTCTATTGAGAACATGACCCGATCCGCGATTGAAGGCGGGGGTCGCGCCGCATTACTCAAAGCCATCAATGGCCGCACCGGGTATTTTTACCGCAACCTAAAATCCGGAGCTTTTAAGAAAGTTTCTGATATTGCCAAGAAATACCCCGGATTCAACGTGCGCGGCATCTAATTGACATTCCGTCACTGATTTATGGCTTCCTCTAAAGAATCATTGTTTGCGGTGTTCGGCATGGACATTGCGCCTCTATTGCAAAGCCTCAAAAGGGCGACTAATAGCGTCCAAGAAGCCACCACTAAGATGGGCAAAGAATCTTTTGGTTCATTATTGGCACCTATTGGAAGCGTTGTGGCAGCCATCGGATCGGTGGCGGCCATCATGGAAGGAATGAAAAGCGGCCTTGAATTGGGCGCTCAAATGCAAGAAGCCGCTGAACAAACCGGCATTGCTGCCGGAAACTTCTACATGCTTCGCCTCGCCGCAAAAGATGCGGGACTTGAAGTGGACAAGATCCCAGGAGTCATTGGGAAAATGCAAGCTGTCCTAGCTGCATCTGTCAACGGCGGTGGACAATCCAGATTACTGACAAGCCTTGGGTTGGATCCTCGTCAATTAGCGGAAGCAAAACCAGATGAAGCATTAAGGAAAATAGGAGCAGCTATTGATTCGGTGGAAAACCGCGCTGCTCGAGCCGGAGCCGCCCGCGCAATCTTTGGCAGAAGTGGAACGGAACTTTTGCGTCTCTTTGCTTCTCCAGAATTCAAAAACTCGGGAAATCTTTCCGACGCCGCCAGAGTCATTGAAGAAAATGCCGCATTGTTTAAGCAGATCATGAATGATCTGGAACACGTTTGGGATCGTCTTAAAGAAATCTTTGTCGGTCTTGATAAACAACTTTTTCCCACCATTGATGCCGCATTAAAACGGTTGGAAGGGGTCGATTTTACTTCGTGGGGGGAAAAGATGGGAAATGTCATTGCCGGATTCTTTACAGATTTTACCAACCGCATGGAAATCCTTGGAGAACTCTTAAAAGAAGTGTTTTTGGGGGTTATCCTTCCTTTTATTACTCCTTTTACGGCATTGCTAAAAGATTCAGCGATTGTTTTTGGTCGAGCCATGAAAGATGTCCTTTTAGAGCCCCCTGCGTGGATTAAATGGACAATGGATCATGCCAAAGCCGGGGCTGCAATCGTCTCATTGGTTTCCGATCCTTTGCGGAACAGTCCCGTTTCAAAAGGTCTTGATTATTTGGAAACCCCCAACAAAAGCAGCGGTCCTGATTTTCTAGGCGACATGAAAAAAGCATTGGACGAATCCTATGCTGCCAACAATGGACACCGGGATAAAATGACCGAGCTATTTGAAAAACTAGCTGCACCAACCGGATGGGTGGAATCCCTGAATAAAAACGCCCGAGATAAAGCCAACGAAGAAGCCTCAAGAAATGGCGATTCCCCGATTTCCGGTGATCTTGGACTTGGAGGAAAAGGATTTGGATTAATTTCAGATTCTTTAGCTCGGGTTGGCGGAGGTGGAAATTTCCAACTTGGGGGTGAAATGACCAATCCGATTGTGACCGAACAAAAACGATCCAACACTTTGCTTCAGCAAATCCTTCAAGAAGCAAAAAACAACAAGCTTCCTGCCAATAATCTTCCAACCGGACAATTTGCTTTTTCGGTTTAACACCTAACCAACGATCATGGCCTCCACGACATCCACCTCCACCACGTTTGACGCACGTTTGGGAACCTATATCACCACGACGGTTGCCCAGGACGTCTCTTCCCAACCCGTTCCCACAGATTCCACGGCGTTTGAAATCACGACAGCTTATTCCGACGGAATTTACACGACCACTTGGAAAACCGAATCGGGAACAAATCCCACGGGCTTTCCGGCTCTACCATCTACCAGCACCTATAATTACGAAGTCCACACGTCGGTCAGCACGGAACCGCTGGTCACGCATTCGTATTTTACCTCCGGCGGGAAATGGGCGCTTTCTTCAACGGATCTCCAAGCCATCAAAATTGCGGAAAGCGATCCGGCTAATACGGTCACTGGATGGGTGGCGATCTCCACGGCCTCGGGATCATCTGCCAATCTCAAACAATATGCCACGCTTGTTTCTCAGGGAATTGATACCTACCTGAACCCTTCCATCACGCTTTCCATTACCGATGATGAATCCTCCCTTCCTAGCATTGCAACGATTGGTCAGATCGCTTCGGGACTGACCAACGCACCCACCCTCCCCTCGGGAGGGAATTGGCTTTTCACAGGAATGAACGCCACGGCCCTTTCCAATGGGAAATGGAGGATTGCCAAAGAATACCGTGCAAGCGGTCAAAAAGGTTGGAACACCTCGATCTACCAATAACCGATGAAACGCCTCCCACGGATGAGTTCTGGAGGAGTCTTGACTCCTCAAAGCTGGGACATGGTGGCTCAAGTCATCGATGCCAATTTCCGTGAATGCCAGATCCAGCCGGGCAAAGGAGTCACGATTTCCAACGGAACCGGTGGGCAGATCGTTTCCGTAAATCAGGTTTCTAAAAAATCTTCCCTTTCTGTTTATCCTTTTGATTTTATCGGGGTCACTTCCACCACTTGCAAATTTCAGCCAGGGACGATTGCCGGTCTGATCCCGACCAACATGTTTGCGACACTGACGTTTTCCACGTCCACAAGCTACCTTTTGGCAACTTGCACGACCTCGGGTCAAAAGGTGACCGCAGCCACGCTTTCCATTGTGACAACCGTCCCATCATTTCCGATTCCTTCCGTGGGGGCCGCGCCAAGTACCCTTTACATTGTCTTGGGAACATTTACCTCGGGATCATTCACAAATCTTTGGCAAAAATCCATTTCTGCCACACCCAAGGAAGTCATGCGAGTTCCCGTGACCAATCCTACCGCTTTTCAGCTTCCTTTCACGTCGTATTGGGATTGGTCGGTTTCTTAATTTCTTGAGGCCATGACACCTCAATCTTCCGTCACGTTCACTGTTCAGAATTCCAACACGTATTCCAATGATTTCATCTATCAAAAAACGTGGATGCGGTCCCAAAGTGGATCCACTAACGCTTCAACTTCCACGGTCAAGGTCTACCCATTGGTCTTAAACAATGGCACCTATTTCACGACTTACCGATTCGCTTCGTCGGGAACTTCAACGCAGTCGTACACCCGAAATTATCTGACCAACTCCTCCAAGGCTCCGAGCTACACACTCACCTCGAGCTATGTGTCCACGGAGTCATTTAATAGTCCGCAGACCTATTATTGGTTTTCCAATGCTGGACAAATTGGAGTCGTCTCAACCAATGCACAAGGAGAAACCGGGGTCTACAAGGCTCAAACACTTTCGCCTCTCTACGCTTCTTCCGGCTCAACCAGTTCAACGGGCAACTATTCGGCGTCTGGGGCAAGCTATACGGATTACCAGACGGTCAATGATTTTAATGGATATGATTCTGCTGGGAATATCCGATACTCGGGGTATTCCACATCCGTGGTTTCCACAACTTCCCGCACTATTGCCACCACGATTGATTCGGCAATCAGAGCCACCGCTGCCTATACGACAACGTGGACCACGGCCGCTTCCAACACTTCTTTTACGGTCACTTCCTACGACACCTTCACGACGGCGACCACAAACGCTTGGGGATTCGCCTCAAGTCTCTCCACATCGAGCAAGACCACGCTTTCCGTGGATACCTACACGGCTCTTTCCAGCTCGCAAACGACTACCTATATTTATGCCGGAATCTACCCGTTTGGAACCGGATCTCTTTGGAAAAGCCGAATTGAAACATTTGCCGACACAATAGTTTTTGTGCCTTCTTCGGCAGTGGCGTATGCGTTCACGACCACGGGAAATAACGTGGCCTCGGCAATTGCAACAACATTTGCTTCGTCATTAGTTCAAAGCAGTTTCTCGGTGTCGATGGTGACCACAAGTTTTGCTGCCGTCAGTTCTTCCATTACTTATTCCAGAAATAATGGCGGGCTAATTACTTCGTACCTTGTTTCCAGTTCACTTGTTCAAGGCGTCACTTCAAGCGTGACTTATCCGACCGGACTTGCTTTCAGTGACGTGACTTCTTCACTGACTTCTTCGTCCTATTCAGGAACTGCCGCCACTTATGCTGGATCCAATCCTACTTCAATAGTGACTTATTCGGCAGGATTGTCTCAAACGGGGTTGATTCCCTTTGTGTCCACACAAGCGGTCTCGTCGTTTGGGTCGGTCTATGTGGATTCAAACGGATTAAACCTAATCTACCCTCTGACCGATACGATTGCTGGAGGATCTAACCTTTCTGCCACGGGAATAGTCTTTGGATCCCTTGGATCAAGTAATGATTCCGTCAATGGAACGGGTGGAGAATCATATTTTCTCACTTCTGCTTCATTTATTCCCATTCCTGCAATCGGAGCCTCGATTCGGACAAACATTCCGACAATACAGCTGACCACTCAACTTAAAGGAGGAGGGACGTCACAATCTTTCCGCGCTTTGCCAGGACAAATGACCGGCGGATCAACTCCCGCCCCGGCTGCCTATTTTACCGCAGGATCTTTTCCGGCATGGCTTACGGTTTCGTCCGTTTTTTCCCAAGTGGGTTTTTCGGATCTTGGCTATGAGAATGTCCCGCGAGTTTTTCCGTTCAGTGGATCGGGAAGCTATGTTTCCAGCGTCTCTTCAATCCTTACTTCTATCTCTGGCAATACGATTTTTGCGACTTCTCAATCAACGGCCACTTCGCTCTCAGTCTCCAGCACCTCCACGGCCACCATCACCAACACGATCACCGGCTCAACCTCGATTGCTTTTGGCACCTCGGGAGCCGTCGCTAGTTTTTACGCCTCCTCAGTCACCAACTTGATCCCTGCCAACGTCACGGGATATGTCACTCCTCCGGGAGTTTTTGATGTCTGGGACTCGTCAAGTTCAACACGCTTTGTTCAAAACAAAGCGCAAATCTGGGGAGCCGGTGGCAATCAATCGTATTTCTCCAATGTAAATGGTTTTTATGCTGCCAAACCCATGAATTTTTCCCCGTATGCCGGAGGCTATGCGGATTCAGCGAATTCCACGTTAAGCGTGATCCCGGCAGTGGCGGCCTTGACTTACTCTTACGTTTCATAAGCAACCTTTGACACCCCTCGGAGATCAACGATCTCCACCATGCTTGTCATCACCATCGCGGCCACCCGTTCTTATCTCCATGCTTGGCCTCAATGCGTCCGAGCCATTGCTGCTGCCGCCGGCCACCACGAAGAAGCGCATTTTGTCTTGGCAACCGATGAGTCCAAGGAAGGAAAAATGGCCGAGGAGATCGCCAAGTCTGAACTTCCCGAGGGGTGGAAAGTCACGGTACTCCGTCTGCCGATCAAGGAGGACGAAAAGGATTACAAAGAAGCCGCCCAGCTTCGCATTGCAGCGCTGCAAGGGGCCTGCTTTAGCTTTGCCCGCAAGATCCGCGCTGCACAATGCCTTGTGGTGGAAAGCGACACCATTTTGCCTGCCCATGCCCTCCGAGTCTTGGAATGGACGTTGCAGATGCCCAAGGCGGACGGATCTCCCTACTACCAAGTGGCAGCCGCCACCTATCCCAACGGGCTCTTCCTTGGTGGATTCGGCTCGTATCAGAACCCGATTGCCGAGGATTTCTTGCCAGAAGAGCGAATTTTATCCCCAAAGCTAAAACTCTGCTTTGAACAATGTGAGTCTAGGCTAAAATCCTGCACCGATCAAAAGGTTGGAGAACGCGAGATGAAGCGTATGGGACGCCTTCGAGAACGGATCAAGAGCAAACCACCCACCGGGAGCGTCTTTGAATTGAATGCCAAGGGATATCGCCGGCGTGGGTGGATGGACTTTGCTTATCCTGGCATCGGTTTGGGAGCCGTGGTTCCGACCGATTGGTGTGGCCTCGGCTGCTCTTTACTCTCCAAAGAAGCTCTCTTGCACGCCGATTTCACCGGTTACGATGGCCGAGGGACTCAGGACCTCTTCCTTTGTTGGCACCGCTGGCACCCCGCCGGGATGAATCTGGCCATCGTCCCTCACGTGGCATGCGACCATATCAAGCGCCGTTCCTCGGAGGCCCCCATCACCGACCCAGAGATCATTCACTACCGAGCTTACCACGAGACCTCGGGTGAATGCCAAGGCCACCTACGTCAACGCGCCCAACCCTTTATCTCGGTTTAGCCTCCGTTTGACACATTAACAAAATCATGAGCATTCCCGGATCTGACGTTGTTGTCGCCCTTGACCCTACCCAAAGCCTAATCCCTTCTGCGTCGTCAATCACCACGACAAGCGGAACGGCCACCACATCCAGCGGGTCAACGATTGCCCTTGCAGCAAATTCGGTAACAAAGTTTTTGACCATTCAAAACACATCTTCAAGCGGCATTCTTTACATCGGAGTAGGAGCAGCTGCCACAACTTCCATGCTTTCGCTTGCCGCCGGTGTTGGATACGAATTTCCCGTAGTTCCATCACAAGCTATCTACCTTTTAGGATCCGCCTCGGTTAGCTACGTCATTCTCAGCGCTTAAAAAGATGCCTTTTTGCCTCCAGGACGTTTCGTCGGGGCGGGGCTTTTTTAACAACGCCTTTGATTCGGACGCTCGTTCCTATTTCTCCGCCGCAGGAATCACGCCAGCGTCAGCCACACCTACGGCTTATGATCAGGCCGCTACTTTTAATGGGACGAATCAGTATTTAAGTGTAGCGAGTAATTCGTCTTTGCAATTAGGAGCAACTAACTTTACTATATCAGCTTGGATAAATCCATCATCTTATAATGGTTGGATTTTGGGGAAATATGATCATTCCACAGGAATGGAATATGGAATAATTGTTAATTCTAGTGCTGTTATTCAAATTCAATTAGGAAATACCGTTTTTTCTATTATTTCTTCTATTCCATTAAATCAATGGAGTTTAATAACTGTAGTGTATAATGGAAGCACGCTAAATGCATATCTAAACGGTTCTTCTGTTTTTGTTTCTTTTGGATCTTATGGATTTACAAATAATTCTGCTCCTTTTTCTATTGGACAAGTTGGCAATTATTCATCTTCTTATTTTAATGGTTCCATTGCAGGAGTTGGAATCTGGAACTCCGACCTCAATTCAGCTCAAGTATCTGCTCTCTACAACAAAGGAATTGGACTTACCTACTCCGTCATCGGAGATTCAGATTTAGAACCTTACCTTGTTTCTTATTGGGCATTAAATGAAACCTCTGGAGCCTCCGTTTATGTGGATTCCAATGAAATTAATAATCTCACTCCCTACAACACTCCTACCAACTCGGTTGGCCCAATCGCCACAGCCACTCTCCCCACGCAGAATCTAATCAATTCGTTTGTGAAGGGAACAAAGCAACTTGGGTTGTGGAACTCAATGGTGTGTTGGCCTTTGAGGAGTAGTCAGAATGCTTCTTCCACTCTCACGGCATATAGCTTGGGGGGTTATGGAAATTTTAATGGTAATTTAGTTAATGTGGGAACTTCTTATTCTAGCCAAGGAATTGTCGCATCAACATCTGGAGGAGTTAATTTAGGAAGTCCTTTTAATTCAGCACAAATTTGTGCTGTGGTAGAAAAGCAAGCATCTCCTCCTTCTTCTGGAACATTTTTGGGATCTTATTCACCAGTCGGAAGCACTGAATATGGATATGAAAATCTTACTGACGGAACAAATGTTCAAGGAAGGTTTTACACTTCAAATGGTAGTGGTGGTTCTTCAGGTAATACAGTTTATGCTCCAACAACCATTAACAATTCCAATTTTAATTATGTTCAGATTTACACGGATAATACAAGCAATGGAACAGGTGTAAATAACCAGCTATCCGCTTTAACTGCAATGGCTACAACTACAAGATTAAATTCTACAAATAATCTTTTTCTTGGTGCTAGATATTCTGGAAACAATCAAATTGCAGGAACATATCCCTTTGCAATGATTGTAAATGCCTACAATTCATCTGCACCTTTGAATTTGTATTCCCTCTACAAATCCACCCTCGGAGTTGGACTAGCACTACCTTAATATGCGTACTTTCTCCTGCACAACCATCCAAGACGCATCAAGCCTTCCTTGGTGCTACGAGCTTCCCCCCATCCCTACGGCTATCCCTGTTTGGGGCGTGAATATCGTTCCCACGCCTGTCTATGCTTCCTACACAAAGGACGAGAGCGGATTTGAGCAACCAGTAGGTGAACCTATCAGCTTCACATGGTCTGCCCTCCTTGATCCTGCCGACACGGAGCTTCCTCGCTGGATCACGGAGACTACTCCTCCTCCTGCTCCAGAACCTAGCTTTTCAATTCCGATGCCATGAGTACCGATGAAGTTGCCAGTTTGCGTGAAGATATTGCCGAGCTTCGAGCCATTGTTGAAGAAAGATCAAAAGTTGCTTCTTCTCACGCATCCCTTTTGCGCATCGGTGTTGGAGCCGTTTTAATTCAAATTTTTACCTCCGTTTATTTTGCCGGGCAAAAAACCCAACTTTTAGATTCTTTGAGTCAAGACGTTGCCCGCTTGCAACTCAAAGTGGACACCATAGTAGGAAAAGGCATTTAAAAACCTTTGTTTTGACACCGGGTCTTCAGCATGAAGATCCCTTGGCCTATTCTTCTTGGCTGCCTTTTTCTTTCAGCTTGCGCTCATACGCAACCGCATCATGCGTTAGTTAATCATTTCATTTCAGAGGCAATTACCGAAAACGACCGAATTGATGGCAAAGCCGTGATGGTCGAATCCTGGCTGAAATCCCACTGATCTGTCGATAAAATGAAAAAATCTCTACACGTCCTTTTTTTCATGTTGACGGCATCGACATGTTCCATCGGAGCAGTTGCCGAAATTTCCAAAGCCGACATTTTGGCAACCGTCCGACACATGCAAGCCTTGGCAGCTGATCAAAAGGCTACGCTGATCCAAGCCCAAAATGATTATTTGCAAAAAGCTTTCCAACTTCAGGAACAAACGATCCTGACCGACAAGTTCCACAAGGAAGCCAGTGACAATGCCCGCCAACGGGACGTGATCCTCTATCTTTTTGCCATTGTGGTTGGATTTTATGTTGGGACGTTTTTCGGAGGGGAAGTCATGCGCGACTTCCCCGCCCCGTGGTCATTTGTCGCTTGCGCCGGTGTCTACATCGTCTCGGCTTTCTTTGCGTATACCGTGGGACGGATTGTCCTGGCATCGCTTGCCCATTTCATCCCATGAAAGCAATTCTCTCCTACATCAATCGCGTGATGTCGGAGAAAGATGGGACGCCCAGTTCCCTGCGATGGGCGATGGTCGTGATCATCCTGACGATCTGCGGTGTCGTGATCCACGCGGAGCTGACCCATCAGGACTTGAGCGCCAACTTGCGCGATATCTTGATCTGGTTGGGAGGGATTGCTTTTGGATCCAAGGTGACAGCCAAACCGTTTGAAAACACTCCTGCGCAGCCATCTAGCAATCCATGACGCCCACCGACATTCTTGCGGCTTCCAATGTATCGGGATTTTCTTCCCGATTCCGCTCGTGGATTAATTTTATCTTGGCGTGGGAATGTGATCTCGATCACGACGGGCAGATTCGGTTTGAAACCCTTGGAGATGGTGCAGGGACTACTTTTGCAGGACTTACCTCCCGCGACGATGGCCTAACAGATGCGCCCACGGCCCTCTGGGTGGCCAATACCTATCGGGAGAAATACTGGATCCCATCTCAGGCCGAAACATTGCCAATGCCGGTGGGGGAAGTAATCGCCAATTATGCGGTGAACTGCGGACTCGGCCGCGCCTCCCGATTCCTTCAATCGGCCTTGATTGATTACGGCGCCCGCATCGAGCTCGACGGGATCACCGGAGCCAACACGGTCTCCGCTGCGTGGAAAGTTCCAACATCAAAAGATTTGGCCTTGGCCGTCATTGCCAAGTCGCAAACCTATTACAACTCCATTGCCCTCGAGGGACGCCAGCAGTGGCTCACAGGATGGATTAACCGGAATAAGAGCCTACGCGACACCTTCTGCGCTTAATTTTATGGCATCCAACGAAATCGGCACCCAATTAGTCAGAGAAGCTCTTCAACAATTTCCGGATCATGGATCGCTGACCATTGCACGGGCTCTTTTAAAAAAGCATCCCGAAGTATGGAATTCCTTGGAAACCGTGCGCCAATCAATTCGTTATTTTCGCGGAGCCACAGGAAAAGTTGCGTTTAAAGAATTAAAATCGACGGAATTTGTTCGACCCAAAGGGAAACCTCACAATCCCATGGCTTTGCCTCCCAGTGATGAACGCAAATTCCTTCCTTTTGTAATTGAAGGGTCCGAACGAATCGGCGTCCTCTCGGACATCCACGTTCCTTTTCATAATAACCCCGCGCTGACCTGCGCCCTGGCACACTTTAAGAAACGCCGCATCGATACAATCTTACTCAACGGCGATACGATCGACTTCTACGCCCTTTCCCGCTTCGAGAAAGACCCCCGTGAACGCGACACCGCCTACGAGCTCAAAATGGTCGGTCAGCTCCTTGACTATATTCGGGAAAAATTCCCAAAAGCTCGCCTGATCTGGAAGGATGGTAACCACGACGAGCGCTGGATGAGCTACATGCGGGTCAAGGCCCCCGAACTGCTCGACATTCCCCAATTTCAATTTTCCGCCATTATGAAGTTTGCCGATCGAGGCATGGAATACGTCACCGACAAACGTCTTATCCTTGCCGGGGGACTGACGATCCTGCACGGCCACGAATATCGCCAAGCCATCCTGGCACCGGTCAACGCGGCTCGGGGATTCTTTCTTAAAGCCAAAGCCAGCACCCTGACCGGCCACCTTCACCAATCAAGCGAACACACGGAGCCCACCGTGCGCGGAAAGATGATCACTTGCTTCTCGGCGGGAGCTCTTTGTGATTTGCACCCGGCCTACATGCCGCTGAACCGCTGGAATCATGGATTTGCGATTGTAAATCTCAAAGGTGAAGACTTTGAGGTGGAAAACCGGCGCATTGATCGGGGAAAACTTTTATAATCATGGGCGTGCCGCCAGCACCGATTCCCCACCCGGAGCCGACTCCACGAACCGATGCCCTGGTATTCCCCAACGGTTGCATGTCCGGAAACCTCCTTGAGCATGCTCGGTGCCTAGAACGTGAAAACATCAAACTAAGAGCGCTTATTGAATCGATGCTCTTGTTCAAACGCCCAACTTCAGAGGATTGATTCAATGAAAATGATTTCTGACGAAGAAGGGAAAGTCAGGTGGGCGCTCTCCCTCGATGTCACGATCGAGGGAATCAAGCTACCATTCCGGCTGCGGATCACCACGGACGACCTCGACCAGGTACACGATGCGCTTAGCGACTTTCAGGCATTGATTGTTGAAAAGATCGAACAGCAACTGGGATGAAATCCCCACGCCGGATCAAGATCATTGATCGCAAACTCGGAAAAGAACGAGCCGTCGGTCAAGCGCATCACGGCGATAATCTGATCGAGATTGATCCCCGGCAGCGATCCCGCGACCGGCTCGACACGCTCTGCCATGAGGTGATTCACCTCCTCGGCCCCCATTTAAGTGAGGAAACCGTCATCTCCCACGCCAATATCCTGAGCGACGCTCTCTGGCGCGACAAGTGGCGCCGGATCGAACACTAGACCTCTGGCTCATGCCCGTAGGCACGAAGCAGCTGCCGGGTCAGGTGATTTTGATTCTGCATTTCAAACGCGGCCAACGTAGATTGAGCTAAAAGTTCCTGCTGAAGTTTGTTTGAAGCTCGAATCTCTTTAAGAAGAGCAGCTTGGTATTCATGCAATTTTTTCCCCTGACTTTCTAATCGCGAAAAACTGATCAAATAAAGAATCGGACATAACACATAGATCAAACCAATGATCGCACATAGCACCCAAACTAGGCCGCCGATTGACGCGATTGATGCCAACGCTTCTTGATTTGTGACCGCCAGTAAAAATGAATTCATGATTAAAGCATGCAACAAGCGTTCAGCAGGATCAAATTTAATGCAAAAGAGATACTCACAAATTATTCCCACGACTTACAAAAAACAAAACTTTGAAAACGTTACATTGCCTTTTGGTTAATGCGTTTTTGCATTTAACTTGATTAAAAGATGTCCCATTCTCTGATATGGTCTCTTTTAGTGAATAATCAGTTGACGGGAATCATGTTCAAACGGACTTTCTAGCATGAACACATTAGATTTCATTCGAGGACAGACTGTTGTTTCCAAGGTTGGGAAAGCCACAAAAGATTGGCAGTTTTTCCGCATCACCAATCGTCTTGAAAATTGGATTGTTCTCAAGCCCCTCACCTCCATAGAGACCGGAGGAATATGGGTTCCCGGCACACCAGACCCAAAAAAGAAAACTATTCGCAGGCTCGTTTTGGGAGCATCTGGGCACGAGCATATTGGAGGCATTGTCATCGATGGATTTGCTGCGCCTTTACGGATCTATCGCAAGCCTCGCGGGGGTAAAAGAGCCGGTTCAGGACGCAAAGCTGGTGGTGGAAAAGGACGCACAGCAATTACTCGATCCATTTCCATGCAGCCGGAAGATTGGGAACGATTTGATCGCCAGCAAGAAGGCATGTCCCGTGGTGGATTCCTCTCTAAAGTCCTAAAAGACAGGGAATAAAAATAATTAAAAAAAGTTCAGAAAAAGTATTGACCTCTATCAATCATCAAAATAGGTTTTGAAGAAGTTCATTATTTCTGACAATAACCGCACTGCGATATATGTCATGAATAGTGGGCGATAACCAACGAACCTATAACGACATGCAAAAACCAAAAAAAGTCATGATTCAGGTACAAGTCCCTGACGAGCTGTATTTGATGATTAAAGAGCGAGCTAATGAGACCGATCGGTCAGTAGCTAATTATGTCCGCACCATCCTGCGGATGATGCACCCGGAAAACGAAGAGACGACGCATATTGATTAGGTCATTACCCATTATCAATACGAAAATGATTGCCCTCTTTTTCTTGATTTTAGGTCTAACCCTCTGGATTGGTCGCATTGAGTTTGCCGAGATGATCGCCCTCGGACTTTCACGCCTCCGCAAATGAAGGATCCCTGCATGAATGCTGCCCTTCGCTTTGTGGGAGTCCGTCCCTTTTCTCCAGGACGATTCTATTATGGGGACCGGCCTTGCCTTCCCTTTCTTGCCCTAAAAAGGGTTGGTCAATGGAGCCAATGGCATCAGAGCCTCTCCTCCCTTCACCGATCCTTTTGGATATGGGGCGAGAAAGCTCCCAAGCCAGCGTGGAAGCTCCTTGAGTTTCCCAAGTTCAGCAAGTCGATCTACCCGAAGGCAAGGAGCTCAAAATGAACGTTGATACGACTTGTGCTTTAGTTCTGGCCGCCATCCTTCTCGCGGCCTTGGTCGCATGCCGTCCCCGCGAATGACCAACTCACGCGCCAAAGGATGCAGGGGGGAACGCGAGGTGCGTGACCTTTTGCGAGAGGCCGGCTTTGAGGCACGTCGAGGCCAGCAGTTTTCTGGGGGCAGCGATTCCCCCGATGTCATTTGTCCGTCCCTCCCTGAGATCCACATTGAAGTAAAACGGGTGCAAACGGGCAACCCTTACAACTGGATGGAGCAGGCGACTAAGGACGCCGGGAAGAAGATCCCGACGGTCTGGCACAAGCGGAATGGCAAGAAGTGGCTTGCGATCCTACCTGCGGAGGAATTTCTCACGATTTTACGGCGGTCTGATTTGGTCGCCGTAACTCCCGCTGAATTAACCGAGGACGAGATTGTCCGCGTTTATTGAGGCACAACCAAAACACACACACACACAAAACAAGTGAGGCCACCGGGTTGCACCCCGATGACCTCTTTAAGCACCGAGAACCTACGAAAGAACCCGATACAATGAGCACACAAACACCGAAATTACTGGCTCGCAAGCCAGAAGTCACCAAGCAGGGCCACGCGAAAGGCCTGATCTTCGGCCCTTCAGGGGTCGGTAAAACTTGGTTCAGTCTCGCCTTCCCGAAGGTCTATTACATTGATTGCGAGGGAGGAGCCGATCTTTGCCACTACCAAGAGAGACTTCAGGCATCGGGCGGAGCCTACATGGGTCCCGAGGAGGGATCACTGGACTTCCCCACCGTGATTGGTCAATTCAAGGCACTGGCTGCCGGCGGTCATGGATTCGGAACAATCGTGATTGATTCGGTCACGAAGCTCTATCAGACGGCGAT
>Ga0007848_1000143_pt1 | contig 28608 bp, 29 predicted proteins | sample CryBogCBH18Jul08_FD_71209 | JGI IMG/M metagenome (GOLD analysis project Ga0007848, IMG submission 71209) | Freshwater microbial communities from Crystal Bog, Wisconsin, USA - CBH18Jul08 | ecosystem: Environmental > Aquatic > Freshwater > Lake | place: Crystal Bog, Wisconsin, USA | collected...
GAGCCGGTAATTCATTCCTGCGACGACCTGCTGCTCTGCCCCCCAAATCTTCACCAGCTCAATCTTGGTTGTTTTTCCGTCATTTTTCTGCGGCATCTTTTTCTCCTGCGCTTTGATCGCGAAAGCTGCCGCCGCAATCACTTCCTTGTTGGTCACGGAGGTGCTAGCATATCCACCGGGTATGGAGTGTTGTGCCATAGCTGCGGTGTGACATATGGCAGTGAATAGAAAAAAAGCCGCTATGTACGTTGGAATATATCTAATCTTCATCTGTTTATCTTTCTTCGTGCAGCCTAACGAAAAAAACTGAGCCGTGCCGCTGAACCTGTCAACCGCAAAACGACACCGCACAGGCGCGTCAGTCCCGCCACACGACGCTGGCCTACAACAGCACCAACTGCCACCCCGCCGGTTCACGCAGACTGCTGACGCCAAGCTCGAGCAGTCTGAGCGGGCGCGAAGGTGTCAGGGCCGCCATGGCGCTGGCTGTGATGTGGAAGTGTCTGGGAGAGAGAGGGCACGCCACAAGGTTTTCTCCTATCTTTTGTGATTAGAGAATTTGCACCTTGCTCAAGGTATACCAGCCATCTTGTGTTCGCCCAACAATCCCGAGCCTGACCACTGGCTTCTCAAGGCTCTCATCCACCACCCCGATGGATAGGGAGTATTCACCCGGCGGAATATCGCTAGGCAGTTGAAGAGAGTCATCAACTTGATAAATCTGCCCCGGCGGCAAGTCTTTCGGTTGCTGGAAAAAATCTTCGTTAAATAACTCAATCGAGCCGGACAACCAATGATTCACAGTCACCCCACTGACAATCACCTTCTGATATGCGTTCGCATTACTCAACCGATACGCCAGCCGATACGGCTGGTAACATGGAGCCGACCCGACATTCTGCCACTTCATTGAAATCTCCAGCTTACCTCCGAGCCTGACCTGCGCGGGATGACTCAACTCATCCAAAACCAGACGGTAACCAAGGCGCTGCAAGAACCGGGTTAGCTCCGATTGAAAAACATCATTTTGAGGCAACTTTCCGGACTTCCCATTAAAAGAACTTCCATGGAGGGCAAGCGCGTAGTTGAAGATCCAGCGCAACGGCCAGCCCTTCGTCACAAACTCAGATACTTCATTTGGCGGCTCGTAGGCAATCGGTGCGGTTTTCCAGACATCCTGCACTTTCGTTTCCTGAATCCAAGTGGGATATCCATTCCGCATATGATTAAATTTTGCCGAGAAACTGCCCAAGTCACCCATCGAATCGGCTCGCCAGCCAGCGCCATGCTCGGTGGCGTAGGTTGTGCATTCTTTGCCATTGAGCAGCATCATTAGGGGCGTTTTCTTAAAGGCGGCCAAATAGGCATTCACCACCTTCATGCGGTTTTCCAAACTCGGTAATTTGCTCAATTTGGAACCGGTGAGGTGCCACTCGCCCCACCAACCAATCGAACCAATCTCCACCCGCTCAACATCAGGATGGCCATCATAGAGTTCACCGAGGCGCTTGATAAAATCCAGATGGTGATTCAGGACAACCGGGTCATCCATATCCGGAATAGGAAGCAAGACCGGAACGTCCTTACGATCCACCAAGAGCTCCCGGCCACCAACTTCCTTGATCCAATCCGGGTGAAAGGGTTTGCCCGGAGTGGTTGAACAGCACTTGACCCGGAACGCCAATTTTTGCCCGGAGTCGTGCGCGTGCTTGAGCGCTTGGTTGATAAGCTCCGTATTAATTTTCCCCGGTCTAGGTTCAAGTTCACCCCAGCTCCATCGAACGTACTCAATGGTTGATGGCATCCAAGCCGGCAGATTTTTGTCAATCTTGGCGTCACGATTAAATGTCTCCCAACCGATGCCCGGGTTGGCCAGCAGTTCATCGCTCACTGTCGGCTTCACAACAACTAGAACATCACCAGCCAAAATATTTCCACAAAAGCTGGCAAGGCAGCCGAGTAATACACCCCATCCCATCAAGCGCTTAATATTCATTTCATCATGCGAACCGACTTAGATGTAGAAAAGCCGCAGCCGACTCGTAGTGCGGCTCCCTCTTCGTCTGGCTGTTGCCGACCACAGAGCCACGCCGGGCCGTAGATGTCAACGTGAAAGCGTATTGGTCAAGCGTCCGAGCAGCCATATGGTGCGAACTACAATAGCACCAGCTTCCGCCCCGCCGGTTCTCGCAGGCTGCTGACGCCAAGCCCGAGCAGTCGGAGTGGGCGCGACACAGGCCGTTCCCCATCCAAGCAGCTAGAAAGTCTGATTAGTCGTCAGGAGTGATCTCAATTAGCACTGCCCCCCATGGGTTCAACTGGCAGCGCACACTTGCTTGGCCATCTCGAATGGTCAGCCGCTCAACTCGGTTGGGGGTAGTCAGATTGACGGCAGTTTCAGTCTGCGGGTTGTCCCAGATGGCCGCCCGCACCGCACCGCCTTTGCTCTGCTTAAGAATGTGAGACAGGTCAGTGAAGCGGATCGTGCTGGTAGCTGGCGTCTTAATTCCGTCACGCAGCCCAACCATGGCGCGGATTTTATGTTGGTCACCATCGGCAAATCCTAAGGCCACCAGTCGTTCAGAACCACTCGGCCCTTCGACACAAGTCATCCGCCGCCCCGAGCTTTGCGCATAGAAGCGATAAGTCCACCATACACCGCGCCGCCCTGACCAATTAGTGGTGAGCAGGCCGTCCAAAACAGGGAATGGGTTGACGTCTTGACCATAAACCTTGACCGCACCCCACGCCGCATGAATTTCCGTGAGGTCATATAATTCAACGGCAGCAAAGACGTCAATCGCCACTGCCGGGCTGGTGTTGCGTTCGCTGCCGGGGCGAACCGTCTCACCGCACATTACCCCGTCCAACTTCCGACCTCGGGTTCGATAAAACTCGCGAATTTCCGAAGCCAGTTGGCCGTGGGTTTTGGCGATTTCATAGCCATCCTGAAAATGCCAGTTCACGATGTTTGGCAACGTGTTGCTCTTGTCAGCCCGATCCAGAAAATCAAATAGCTTTGCATGGCAATCCTTGAGAACCGAATTGACCATTCCCGAAGATGGGCCGTGAATTATCGCTTGAGGATTCACGCGACGTATTGCCCGGACAGTAGGGTTCCAAACCTCGTTCATGAAACGATTCATGTCTTCAAACTTCGGTTCGTTGAGCACTTCCCACTCGTAGTCGTAGCCACCCGCTTTCGCGTCCCTGACCATTGCCTCAATCGCCGCATCGAAACCTTTTTGGCTGGCTATTGTCTTGTAAGGTTCATCTCGAAATTCACGGGATTCGCGGGTGACAATAAAAATCTGGCGCGGCACATGGAGGGTGTTCTTTAAATAGTCATAGCCATCAGCACCGCGAAGCCCGACGGCGGTTTTCCAATATTTTGAAATCGCGGTGGCACCGCCGCGCCAGATGATAGGCTTTAGATCAGTCACCCAATCAACAGGCAAGACATTGGGGCTGAGGGAATGGAGGAATCCTATGTTTCCTCGACGAAGAGCATCAAGACGGGACGCATTAAAGGTCACCGTATCGGTAGTTTGTCCGCATGCTGAGAACAATCCACACAACAAAAAGAAAGTCGTTTTGGACAAGATTTTCATGGGTGTTCGATAAGATGCTTGTGAATTTTCGCCAAGCTTAGTTTTAATTCAAGTTCAAGATGCTGTGACTGCGTTGCATGTGAATATTTTCTGCGTCATATTTTCTTTGACACCATGTCTTCGATGCCAACCGCGAAAGCGATACCGCTCAGGCGTCAGGGCCGCCGTGGCACTTGGCCGTGATGAAGACTCCGAGAACTATACAACAGTACTAGCTGCCTTCCCGCCGGTTCCCGCAGGCTGCTAACGCCCAGACCCAGCAGACGGAGCGGTCGTGAGACCAGACGTTCTCGTCCGAGTAGCCAGCACGCTAGCCAGTAAATATCCCCCTAATCATTTTGCTCTTCCAAACAACGCTTTAAATCTCGCTGCCGCCCTCGGAAATTCCGTGCCCTCTTGCTTACCGGTGCCCGCTACACCCGGTGAAAGCTGATGGCGCAGATCGGTCTCGTTGATATCGAAATAACAATGAAAGGCTACCCGATTCGCCGGGTCGGAGATAAAGGTGTGCATCTGCTCGACAAACCAAGGGTTATCCATGCCGCCGTGACCATCGTCGCGATGGACTAGTCCCCACTCTGGTATAGCTAGCGACTTTCCGTGGTCGCGGGCGAATTTGCTCCAAAAGGTTAGCCCACGCGAACTACTCGTAATCCATTCCACCCATACCTTCTTTTGCCGGTGCTCGATCTCCGTCGCGCTGGCATCCACCGGCCACGGATAGGTGTCGGTATTCCACGTCTCGTCATATACGTCGAGGCCGACAAAATCGACGAAATCATCGCCCGGCCAAGCCTGCTCGGCTGGAAAATCTTGATCGCCAAGGGTCGGGTTCCAGCAGAATTTCAACCTCTCCGTCCCGGGAACAGAGCGCATAGTCTTCACGATCTGCCGCCAGTATTCCACAAACACTTCGGTTTTACCTTTGGCTCGCCACGCATACCAGCCGCCGTTGAATTCCCACGCGGGCCGCAAGATCGTGTCCGCCAGCTTGAAGGCGACAAGGTTCTCCGCCAGCTGTTTGAAGTGCTGGTTGTAATCACCGTGGGCACCTTTCTCAAGCGAGACGGGTTGATTGATGTCCTTGGTGCCCTGTTTCGGCCCGCTGCCATCCACCGGCCCAGCGAGAATGGGGATGGAAAGAATCAGTCGCCGCCCGGGCTTCGCATGAACCCATTTCGACCAAGTATCGAGCCACCAAGTTGGCCATTCAACGTTGTCCCACGATTCGCCGCCGACAAAGTCTAACCCCCAGACCGAGTCGCGTCCGAGCCACGTCGCAAAGGCGTCTACACCAGCGGTGCCATTCGGCCAGTGGTAAGTGCCGAGTGCAGACTCGGTGGTCGCTATTGGAGCCACTGGTGATTGAGCGTTGGCACATGATAGCGTCATCGCGAGACTTGAGAAGAATGTCACTGTAAAACTGGCATGGCTTGTTTTTTTCATAGTTGGATTGAATATCCTAGCAGCATATAGCAGCAGCGCCTAGACGTAAAAGAGTTGCCCCCGACTCGCGATGGTTACCGCTGCGCGGTCAACAACAAAGCCACGTTGGACGGGCGATGTTAAACCTTATAAACGGCACCGCTCAGAAGTGTGAGCCGCTTGCGTAGAATGTGTCCATGTCGAGATGAGCGATGACGCGGAACATCGTGACGGGAGATTAACACGCGGGCGCGGAAGCTGGAAGTGCGGGTGATAGCGGTGCGCCAACAGTGTATACGATTTAGAACTCACGCGTTGAAACAAATGAAGCAAAAATCCGATCAGTAACTAAACCCATCGGTTTTCAAGGCGATAATTGACAATCGTTAATATTTACCGTTTACTTTTTAAGGTCTGCGCATTTATTTGTTAGGGAATTTTGATGAACTGAGCGCGTTCGAGCCCCGCCACTCCCGCCATTATTTCCTCAATAAATACTGGTATTTGCGCGACCTCATCAATCACCGCAAACCATAGCGCTTGGTTATGGTTTGTGCGGTCGCTAACCACATCTGCCGCCACCGATTCCAAATTAATCGTTCGGCCGTGGCGTCACGTCGGCAGAAAGCGGGCCAACCATCCGACCGTCGGACAGCTTGAACGGTTGTTCACTGAAATTAACCGTGATGATGGTGCCATTGGCGAAGCGCGTCTGCTGCACCATGCGGTCGGCACTTAGGAAGCGATGATCGGTCATCTCGGAGTAGAACGTTGCACGGGCGACCGGGCAGGTGGCGCGATAACTTTGTGCGAAGCGTTCGTGGTCACGCTCCCACTCTTTGCGGTCGAACATGAACATGGGTGGGGTGCCGTAGAGCGCGTTGAACAGGTCGCGCTTGTCCCAAATCGCAGGCAGTTTATTGTTGTAGTCACCCCAATACCATGTTGAAACAACACAGTCATGATAGACCAATTCCCAGAGTGGCAGACGGTATTCCGCGCCCACTTGGAATTTAGCGACATTTGCCGGAACGACATCAATTTTTTGCATCGTGTTGCGACCGGAATCGGGCGCGCGACCGGGAACAAGGCTCAACATCCCCTCAAAATAGTCAGCAAACGGCACCGCCGTGTCATGACCATCCTCGGTGCCACAGACGAGTTTAAATTCGTGCGAGACGACGGCGAGCAATTGATTCCTGAATTCGCGACACTCGCGGCGAGTCATCGGGTGATTGGTGGAATAATCTTCGCGCCAGTATGAGGCGGTGGTGGTGTCGATGAACCGGCAACGATAAGGTTTGTTCTTAAGTTCTTCGCTGATGCGCCGCCGCGCGAAATCAGGTGCCAGTTGGTCGGAAAGCACATTGCAGGAAATCCGCGTGCCATCCTTTGCCACGACTTGCCAGCCATTCGCCAAGGTGCCGTCAGCGCGTTGCACCATGCCCGTAGGCCAAGCTGACGAAGTCCAATCACCATGGATGCTCGGGAGCAGCGGATATTTTTCCGGGTTCATGGCGTCCTGATAAACATCATAGCAGCTGGTCAGGACACCCGGCAGCTGGTTCATTGCCGCGACTTGTTCGCGGCTGCCGGCATTGCTCCAGAGAACCCGGCGGATGCCGCTGGCCTGCATTTTCTGGATTATGGCCAACGCGTCGCGATCCCTGAACCACACATTCACCGCGCCAGCCAGCAGGTCGATGTTCGGATTTTCAACACGTTTTTGCGTGAAAGTTTTTAGCCGGCCCCGCTCGGCGGCAAAAGCTCGATAGCGCTTGCACATCGCCACATACCCGCCTTTTTGAAAAACAATATAACGCAGTTTCCGCGCATAGCCGAACTGGCCTTTTTCGGAAACCCAAACGGTCTGCGCCGCGAGCAGTTTTTGCGCATCATGCTTGAGTTGCAAGTCCGCATCAGCTTCCGTTTCGACCAATGTCATCACGCCAGCGGTTCCATCAGTCACACCAAAAAACGCCATGCAAACGCCCATGCCGCTGTAGAAATGGTAACTCATGTCGCCCAGCGACGGATCATCCACTGGATAAGCGATGCCTTCATTGACCGGCACGATGAGCCGCGTGCCGCGCACCGGGGTAAAGGCGGGCGGGAAATTCAGATTCGTGGGCATCGCACCCGATGCGGTCAATTCCACGACCAACTCCGCCGCATGAGGCTCAAGCTTGGCGGTCATCTTAAAACCCAAGTTGTTCCGTGCATCAAAAAGTTCCGCTGAAATCATTGCGTCTTGAGCCAACGCAACGCGCGTAACCGGGAACGCGGCAGCGAGCGGCTGTTGCCGCCATATCTGGCCTGTGCGCAGATCACGGATTGCAAACGCACTTTGATCCGGGTCGAATGCCACCTGGATCAACTCATTGCTGACGGTGACAACCACCGACTTCTCAGTTGACGGCAAAGCGGCATTGGCATTGGCTTCGGCCAAAATGATTGTGATTGGCAGCGACAGAACGGCCAGAAAAGTCAGGAGGACGCTTTTCATAAGAAAGATAAAGTTATCCTATCACTGAATCCGGCAAACTCACAAGTCATGCCTTGGCGCGCGCCAGAGCCAGCGCATCGTGTCCGGGAAAATTGATGCGCCATGCTTTGGATTGTGGGTGCCTTCGCCAAATTTAAAGTCGTAATCCCAGCCGGCGAATTTCAGCGCGGCGGCCATTTCTTGATTCGCAAGCGGCCAGTTGCCGAACTGGTTGTCGAGATCGTTCCTGCCGTCCTGCAAAAACACGCGGATTTTCCGACGTGATTCCAGCAATTTTTTTAATTCGGGCGTGTTATAGATTTCACCGGAGTTCTCCAGCTTCGTTTTGCGGATCGCCGGCGGATAACCGTAGCCGCCACGGATGTTGGTGAAACTGCCGATGTGGCTCACCATCTTGCGGAACGAATCCGGTCGCTCCCACGCCACGGTGAAGGCGCAGATGCCGCCGCTGCTGCTGCCGCAAATAGCGCGTTGTTCGGGGTCGTCGGTGAGCTTATAAGACTTGCCGACCTCGGGGAGAATCTCCTCCAGCAAAAAACGCGCGTAGGTATCGTTCGGCGTGTCATACTCAACGCTGCGGTTGCGGCGCGGCGGCGACTTGGAATCGGCGGCGGGAAATACGCCCGGGCTGATAAAGATACCAATCGTTACCGGCATTTGCTTGGCATAAATCAGGTTGTCAAAAACGAACACCGCGTTGTTCGGCCCTGCGAAGTTTATGTCCTCCGGCTTCGCCTTGCCGCCGTCCTGAAAAACCATGACGGCAGCGGGTTTCGCTGCATCATATTGTGCCGGCACATAAATCCACCAGTCGCGCACCGTGCCGTCAAAAATCTTTGAGCGCCACGGTTCCATCGCGATTACCTTGCCATGCGGCACGCCTTCCTTTGGCAGCGAATCCGGGCCGAGAACATATTGGTCATCCTGCGGGGCCGCCATGGCGGCGGTGGCAAGAACAAGCGGGAGGAGAAAGCGGAGTATCATGATGAAAACGAGTGTTGCCCCTGACGAGGGTTCATGTCAATGGCGGCATAAAAACATTGGTATTCATGGATGCATTCCGCCAATCTTATTCCATCCCATGAAAAGCTATATCTTATGGCTGGCTTGCGGTCTCACGCTGCTAACTAAGGCCTCGGCTGAGGAATTCACCTTTAAGACCACGACAGCGCAACTGACGCTTGACGACCACGGCGTCTGCACCAGTTTCCGCGATACCGCCGGTGGTGCGGGCTGGAGTGCTGATAAAAACACGCCATTTTTTACGTTGCGAAAAAACGGCGGCACTTTTCCCGCGACCAAGCTGGTGCGGGCCGGCGCAAACTGGCGGGCCGAATTCGGTGCGGCGGGCGTGATGGCCGAGTTCCGGATTTCCGCTCAGGCGGATTTCATTCGCATACAACTTGTGCGCATAAGTTCGCCGGAAATCGATTCGCTCGAACTCGCGCACCTGCCGCTGCGCCCGCTGAAGCATAATGGTAGTTGGCTTGGTGTTTTGTGGGATGAACGGTTTGCCATTGCTTTGATCGGTCTCTCCGACTGCGTCAACGTGAGCACTGGAGGCAGTTGTCTCACCGCCACGGTCTATCATGAATTTGGGCTCGAAGGTGAGGGCGTGGCTCTTGTCGCGACACCGCCGGCAAATTTGTTGGAGCAGATAAAAACCGTCGAGCATGATTGCGGCCTGCCGTCGCCACAACTTGGCGGGGTCTGGGCCAAGCAATCGCCGGATGTCCGTTCGGGCTACTTTTTCAGCGACTTGACCGAGCAGAATGCCGACGAGACCATCCGCCACGCCCGGCTCGGCGGATTCCAGTATCTATTGACCTACAATGGCACCTGGTCAAGTTCGCTCGGTTCCTATCCCATCAACACGAACAATTTTCCGCGCGGCGAGGAAAGTTTGAAAGCCGTCGTGGATAAATGTCACGCCGCCGGTCTCAAGGTCGGCATTCATATGTTGACCAGCTTTATTGGCAAGAACGATCCGCTCGTGCGCCCCATACCCGATCCGCGCCTGCTCAAGGACGATCACGCCACACTCGCGGCGGATTTGGAAACCAAAGCACAGACCATCACCGCCACCACGCCGCTGACCAGCTTTCCGACCGAAGGTGCGTTCTACGGCGGTGCCAAGGCCGGTTTTGACATCCAGATTAATGACGAAATCATTCAATACCGCGCCATCGGGGGCGCAGGCACCAATACTTTTCTACAATGTCTCCGCGGCTTCGCTGGAACGAAACCCGCGCCGCACAGAGCCGGTGCGCCGATTCACCACTTGGTCGAGCGCTATGGCAGCTACCTTGTGGATTTGCGCACGACACTAAAGAACGAGGTCAGCGAGCGCATCGCCGGAATCATCAACCGTTGCGGGTTTGACATGATCTATTTCGATGGCGGCGAGTGCAACGGTGCCAACGGGCCTTACTGGTATTGGGTTAGTCAGCAGCAACGTGACATTTGCGAGCGGGTGCGTCGCCCGCTGTTGGTGCAAGGCTCCGGCGGCACGCCGTGGACGTGGCATTGGTTCACACGCGGCTGCTGTGATGATTTCGCCGCCATCGCCCCCAAGCAATATCTCGATTGGCATAAGATCGCCGACTCATGGCGCGCATATCGTGACAGTTTCATGCCCGCCGAACTGGGCTGGTGGGGATTTCTCGCCTGGGCACCGCACCAGCCGGCGACGACGCCCGACGAAGTCGAGTATTATGCCGTGCGGATGCTCGCGCTCGACACGCCTGTTTCGCTCGAAACCCATTTGAGCGCGCTCCGGCAAAATGGGCGCACCGAGGAAATGTTGCGCCTGCTTGGCAACTACGAACAATTGCGGCTCAACGGAACCGTGCCCGCGGCCATCCGTGAAAAACTGACCGCTGGCGAATGGCATCGCGTCGGCAACTCGTTTGCGCCGATTCGTTATGACGTGGTGCGCATCAATACGGGTGGTGAATGCACCGTCACCAACACTTTTGGTGCTCAACCCCTTCAGTTTCGTCTGCAATGCGTGCCCACGCTCGCGCCGCTAGGCACGCTGACCAATCGCTTCCTGCTGCAAGCTACCACGCCGCTCAACCTGCTCTCGCCGTCTGCGCGGACTGCCATGCCTGGCGCACTCGCTGCCCGCATCGAGTTCACCAAGTCTGTGGGCGACCAGTTCAGCGTCTTCATGGTTGGCCAGACGGCACCCGCCACGAGCGGCGGAACCGCCGGCAAACCGCTCGATCTGCAACATCACCGGGCGTTGGCTGTGCGACTTTGCGTGACGAACGTGGCGTCCGCCGGCGAGCTGCCGCCCGTGCTCAATTTCCAGCTCGAAGCCGCCGGCAAAGTCTATCGTGACTATTATGTGAATCTCGATTTTTCCGGCGAACGCACCATCACCTTGCCGGAACCGACCCCGGAGCGGATGCTGCCGGAATTTCGTCCTGCTGCCGCCAATTACGCCTTCAAGGCGGCGATGTATGGGTTTAATTATGGCAATGTCATCGCACTCAACCTGCGTTGGATGCGTGCCAGCCACACGAACAGCGTCTGCGCCGTGAAACAGGTTGAAGCACTGGCTGAATTGGATGTGCCACTCAAACATCCCACTCTTTTTGTGGGCGAAGAGAAATTTACCTTGCCGGTGGATCTGGGCGTGGAAGATTACGCCGAGTTTTGCGATGACACGTTTGTTCGTGTCTTTGACAAGCAAGGCAAACTGCTCCAAACCATCCATCCTGTAGATCGCGTGCCGCAACTGCCTGCAAACTCAAGCCGCATAAAACTCGACGCCACAGAAAACGGAACCGCAAAACTGACACTCATCACTCATGGCGAGCCCCTGATATTCTCGCATTGAAATGGCTAGACACCCCGACTAGGGTGATTTTGCTTTGGCCACCTCAACGGCGAAGGCGTAATCCGGCCCAAACATGTTCGAACGAAAAACGATCAGCTTCTGGTCAGGCGTGAAGCTCGGGTTGGGCTCCAGCCGGTAGTTGTGCTTGGACAGGTTGACCAGTTTCTCCGACTCCAGATAACCGCCTTTGATCAGATTGGTGCCGAGCGTTTGCCGGTCGCGAACCAGCTTGGGACGAAAAAGAAAAATCCACGGCGAGTGCCCGTCGCCGTCACCACAGAACAGTTTGCCATCGGGCGAGGAATTGTCGTGGATGGACGACTGGTCAGGATTGTATTGGAGCCAGACGCGCTCGTGTGTGTCAATATTGTAGCTGGCGATGAACGAGACGTGGCCACCGCTGGGAAAATGAAGCTGGTAATACAGCGTCTTGCCGTCCGCACCCCACCATTCGTGACCGTCGATTTCCATTTCCATCTGGCGGCGGTGGATCAACTGGTTTTGCGTCCCATCGGTGCGAATCGTCCAAATCCGGTCAATTTTTTCCCACGGGCCTTCGTGGCAATACATCAGCAGCGTCGGATCGGTGGGTGAAAATTGCAGATGGTTCAACCAGTCGGTGCTGTGTTCCAGCAAGGTCGTCAATTTTCCGGTCTTCAGATTGATGGTGAACATGGTCATTGGCAGCTTGGCGGCGAGGCGGCGAATCATCAGTTCGCCCTTGTTGGCCGGCTCGCCCATGTTCATCGGTGACATGCGCGAGGAAACTTGTTGCGGTGTGCCATCGTAAGCACCGCCGGCATTGGCGTCGCCTTCGATGAACGTGCCGGCACCGAGCGTCTCGTCGGCATTGATGGTGACGACGCTGGCGCGACGCGGGAGATCGGCGATTTTATTGGTTTCGCCGGTGTCAAGGTTGACACTCCACAACGTCGAAAAATAACGGTCTCCGGTCGATCTCGTGTAATACAAGTTGGGCGTCCGGTGACCGACGGTGATCGTCATGGTGGAACCCTTGACAAGCGGTTTCGCCTCCAGCGTCGAAAGGTTTAGCACCGAAATCCCGCCCGGCACCGTGTAAGCCATCTTTTTGCCATCAGGGGTGTAGCCGTTGTAATTGAAATAAAAACTGGCGGAACCCGGCTCGCGCGTGAGCCGGATGACCCGGTGTCCGGTATCCGGATCGACCCATGAATCCGGCGGTTCCGCCGCTCCGGCCAGCACGGTCACAGTTGCCAGCAGCAGAACTGACAGGCCAATGGCGAGGTTCGAGAAAATTTGTCGGCGCATGTTAATGGTCATGGTTTGTGCTTAGTGGTAGCGCGTCATTTGGTTTTCGCCGACTGATAAACGCGGACGTAATCAATCAGGAACTGCTGCGGCAGATTCGCGTCATCAATCGGACCGCCCCAACTGCCGCCGAGAGCGAAGTTGAGCAGCAGATATTGCGGCGCGCGGAAAGGGTTGCCAGCAGTTTGATTTGCCTTGTCCACGGGAACGCTGTGGTATTTTTGTTTGTCGAAATAGAAATCAATCTGTTGCGGCGTCCACTCGACGGCATAAATGTGGTAGTCCTCCCATGGCCGGATCGTCTCCAGCGTGCCGCCATCGGATTGATGTTTGCCGTCAATCGCATAATGGACGGTGCCATGGATGCCTTTGGGCTCCTTGCCGACAAATTCCATGATGTCAATCTCGCCGCAACGCGGCCAGCCGACCGTATCATGGTTCGTGCCGAGCATCCAGATGGCGGGCCAGACGCCTTTGCCGTGAGGCAGCTTCGCGCGCACTTCGATACGGCCGTTTTGCCAACTGGCCTTGTGCTTGGTGATCAGGCTGGCGGCGGTGTATTCCACGGGAGCATGGTTCGGCGGGGTGAATTGCTCCTTGCGACATTCGATGACGAGGTGGCCGTCCTCGACGCGGGCATTTTCCAGCCGCGCCTTGGTGTAGAATTGTTTTTCGTGGTTGCGGACGAAACCTTCTTCGTAGCCCCACTTGGCTGGATCCGGCAACCCCTGATAATTGAACTCATCGGCCCAGACCATTTTCCAATCAGCTGCCACAACGCCTTGGGCGGCCAAAACCACTGTGGCGATGGAGAAAAAGAAAGTTTTCATAATTGATGGCGAGAGGACATGGGCTGGTGGTGGATTATAAGGATGCGACCACGAGCGCTCAAACTATTTAGACATGCAACTCGGTCGGAAGTGATTTTCGTCGTCACCCTGGCGTCATTTTTACGATTGTTCGCCCAGCTTGAGTGTTGGATGCCCGAAATGACATCAAACCTCGCTTGACGATTTTATCATTAACTGGCAAGGTGTTTAAACCTTTGGCCAATGTAGCTCAGTGGTAGAGCAACGGTTTCGTAATGCTAATCCCTTAGTCTAACAGCTTTTCAACCCCCACTGTCCGATTTACTGAATTATATTGATTCTATTGCGTAAAAGTGATGTTTTTTTACTTTATTTTGCTCGAACAGCCGAAAGCCGGCAGGGGTAAAAATCAAAAATTGGGGGTCAAAGAGGGGGCCAAAGAAACCCCGTTTTTTGGCTATTTTTGGGGGAGTGGAGCCGAATGCCAGGCTTGAACTGGCGACCCCGAAATTACGAATTTCGTGCTCTACCAACTGAGCTAATTCGGCAACCGTTCTTCAATTTGCCAGTTCAGCTGTCGCCAGTCAAGCCAGACGCAAAGACCCGTTAAATTCCCTCGCCTTCTTTCGCGGGGTGTCTGTGGCGGCTGATAATCCTCTCGGCGTTGAAAACAGCGGGCGGCATTCATGTCGATAGTTAATGTCGAGAGGTTGGACAATCGCTGTCCACGGCAAGAATGCCTTGCCATCTGCTGGCTCTAAAGAATGAATTGTCGGCGGTTGATAAATGGCAAGAATCGGCGAGCTATAATTAGCAATATGGCTAAATAGTGTATATTAAACACCGAATATGACTGTCACCGCCAAAGCCGACTACAAGAACCAAGCCCGCATCCTCAAGGCGCTCGCACACCCGACGCGCCTCTTCATCGTGGACGAACTGGCGCGCGGGGAACGGAGCGTGCGAGAACTCACGGACATGATCGGCGTGGAAATGCCGACGGTGTCGCGCCATTTGAGCCTCCTCCGCAACGCGGGCATCCTGGCGGACGACAAGCGCGGGTTGCAGGTGTTTTACCGCCTGCGCGTGCCGTGCGTGCTGAATTTCTTTCAATGCGTCGAGGCGGTGCAACGTGGCGAAGGTAAGCGGACCAAGCGAAGCCCTATGCCGGAAATGTGTTGTGTCACATGAATGAAGCCAAGGACATGACAACTGCCGCTGGCGACTTGAAACCTGCCGCCTCCCGCGCAGCCGGCGGGCGCAATTATCTCCTGTTGGGAATCACTGCTTTGGCAGGCTGGTGGCTGGTTTATGTGAGTCTCGCGCCGTTGGCGGGATGGTTCACCTACTCACAATGCGGGCTGGCGAAGGGTTCGCATCTGGGTTCGGCGGTGGAATTTTTCGTTTATGAGTCCCCCAAGGTGCTGTTGCTCCTCACGCTGGTAGTGTTCGGCGTCGGCATCGTGCGGTCGTTCTTCACGCCGGAACGGACGCGGCGGATGCTCTCCGGCCGGCGCGAGTCCACCGGCAATGTGCTGGCGGCATTGCTCGGCACCGTGACGCCGTTCTGTTCCTGCTCGGCGGTGCCGTTGTTTATCGGCTTTGTCACGACCGGCATTCCGCTGGGCGTGACATTTTCGTTTCTGGTCTCTGCGCCGATGGTGAACGAGGTCGCGCTGGTGCTGTTGTTCGGTCTGTTCGGCTGGAAGGTGGCGGGCCTTTATCTCAGCACCGGGTTATTGATTGCGATTATTTCCGGCTGGGTGATCGGGCGGCTGCACATGGAGAAGCACGTCGAAGATTGGGTTTACGAAACCAAAACCGGCACCAGCGCCGAAGATGCCGCGTTGAACTGGCCGGCGCGCATTCGCCTGGGACGCGACGCGGTGAAGGACATCGTGGGCCGCGTGTGGCTGTATGTGCTGCTCGGTATCGCCGTGGGCGCGGGCATTCACGGCTATGTGCCGGAAAACTTCATGGCATCCATCATGGGCAAGGATGCGTGGTGGAGTGTGCCGCTGGCGGTGCTGCTGGGTGTGCCGATGTATTCCAACGTGGCGGGCATCATCCCGATTGTGCAGGCGCTGCTGGGCAAAGGCGCGGCGCTCGGCACGGTGCTGGCATTCATGATGTCGGTCATTGCGCTCTCGCTGCCCGAAGCCATCATTTTACGGAAGGTGCTAAAGCCCCGGCTGATTGCGACGTTCTTCGGCGTCGTGGCGCTGGGCATTTTGCTGGTCGGCTATTTGTTCAATCTGCTCATGTGAAGCACTCAAAAACGGACCAATATGAAAATTCAAATTCTCGGCACGGGCTGCGCCAAGTGCAACGCCCTGATGATGGCAACGGAAAAGGCGGCGCAAGCGCTCGGCCTGACTTATGAGCTCGAAAAGGTCACGGACCTGCGCCAGATCATGGCGTTCGGCGTGATGACGACGCCGGCGCTGGTTCTGGATGGCAAGGTGAAGGTGAGCGGCAAAGTGCCGTCGGTGGACGAACTCAAAACCATGCTGCAACCGGTGAAACAGTGAACCAACCAAAGACAAAGCAATTATGAAAAAAAATCCCGGGTTAAGCCTGACGACCGGCCTGATGATCGTCGCGGGAGCGGTGCTGGTCATCGCCCAAAGCAACCGGCCCGCCGAGACCAACGGTGCTTGCTGTGCGAGCCTCACCAATCCAGCGCTACTTGCGAGCATGGTCGCGCCTGCAACCAATGCCCCGGCGGTCGCCCCGGAAAAGAAAGGGCTGCCCAAGCTGCTGGATCTGGGCGCGGGCAAGTGCATTCCCTGCAAAATGATGGCCCCCATTCTGGAGGAAATGAAGAAGGAATACGCCGGCGCGCTAGAGGTGGAGGTTATTGATGTGTGGAAAAACCCCGATGCGGGCAAGCAATACAAGATCGAGGTGATTCCGACGCAGATATTTTACGATGCCACCGGCAAGGAACTGTTCCGGCATATCGGGTTCTATGCGAAGGCGGACATTCTGGCGAAGTGGAAAGAGCTCGGCGTGGATTTGAAAACCGGAAAATAATCCGCCAAAGGCCAAGCCAGCATGGAGAAACTTTTTACCACCTTAAGCCACGCGGTTGAAGGCGCGCCGCTGATCGCATTATCGGCGGCGGTGGCGTGGGGCATCCTAAGCATTATTTTAAGTCCGTGCCATCTGGCGAGCATCCCGCTGATCGTGGGCTTTATCAGCGAGCAAGGCAAAGTGACCGTGCACCGGGCGTTCTGGACTTCGGTGCTGTTCGCCGTGGGGATTCTCATCACGATTGCGGCCATTGGCGCCATCACGGCGGCGGCGGGGCGGATGCTGGGCGACGTGGGCCAATACGGAAATTATTTTGTGGCGGTCATTTTTTTTGTGGTGGGACTGCATCTGCTGGGCTTGATTCCGATGCCATGGTCGGGGCCGGGACAGGTGGGCATGAAACGCAAGGGGTTGCTCGCTGCCTTCATTCTCGGTTTGCTGTTCGGCATCGCGCTCGGTCCCTGCACGTTTGCCTATATGGCCCCGATGCTGGGCGTAACGTTCAAACTGGCGAAGACCGCGCCGCTTTACGGGGTGTCGCTGCTGCTGGCCTATGGCGTGGGCCATTGCGCGGTGATTGTGGCGGCGGGGACTTCCACCGAAATGGTGCAACGCTTTCTGAACTGGAACGAGCGGTCCAAGGGCGTGGTGGTGGTCAAATACATCTGCGGCGGGTTAGTAATCTTGGGCGGTGCCTGGCTGATCTATTCGGCAACGTGAAAGGTGAACAGACAGGATCGTTTCCGCTTGCCGACCTTACTCATGGCGCACAGTTCTGGAAACATCGAATCAGTCGTGGAATAATACACATAAATTCCCCGTTGGCGGCGGACGAGGAAACCGCTGTCGGTCAGAATCTTGAGGTGTTTGGAAACATTCGCCTGCGTCAATCCGGTGGCGGCGATCAATTGGGTCACGTTTTTTTCACCCTGGCCGGCGGCCAGCATCAACTTGAGACGGCTGACCTCTGACAAGGCGCGAAAGCGCACGGCAATCAAATTCATTTCTGTTTCGGTCAGGCAGGGAAATGAAATTTTCTTTGGCATGGGGCGTGGTCAAAAAATATGCGGCTTGTTGCCGCTTGACAGGCAAATATACTCACATTGTCAAACTGCATGAGCCAGCCATTTTCAACTGAAACACCTGATGACGAATTGGTGCGCCTGGCCAAAGCCGGCGAGTTGGATGCTTTCGAGGCGTTGACCAACCGTTATGAGCAGCGGGTTTTTGGACTGGCCATGCGAATGCTACGACAGGAGCAAGACGCCGAGGATGTCACGCAGCAAACTTTTTTAAGCGTGATGGAGAACCTGGAAGGGTTTCGTGGGGAGGCCAGTTTTTCCACCTGGGTGCTGCGCATCGCCAGTCATGCGGCGCTCAAAATCATCCGCAAGCGAAAAGGGCTGAATACCATTTCCCTGGAAGAGGCGACGGAACCCACCGACAATTTCAACTCCATACCGCACCCGGAATTTATAGCGGATTGGCGGCAGTCGCCGGAACATCTGGTGGAACGAAACGAAGTCCGCCAACTGCTAGACATCGCCCTGGCGCGGCTGGATGAGAAGCATCGCCTCGTTTTCTTGCTCCGCGATGTAGAGGGCTTGTCCGTCCGGGAAACCGTTGAGGCGCTTGATTTGAGCGAGGCCAATGTAAAAGTGCGGCTGCTCCGCGCCCGGCTGCAACTACGCGAGGAACTGACCCTGGTTTTGGGCGATCCACAACGGCAGTTGGTTCGGACGCCTCACCACCACGAATGAAAACCATTTCAACAGAAACCTTGTAACTTTTGACCGGTTACTGGCTCGGTATGCAATGACGCAAAAAAGATGAAGTGCGAAGAACTATTGTCGATGTTGAACGAATACGTGGATGGCACGGTGGATCCGGCTGTCTGCGAGGAGTTCGAGAAGCACATGGCGGGCTGCAATCCCTGCCAGGTGGTCGTGGACAACATCCGCCAGACCATCACGCTCTTCAAGGACGGCCAGCCGTATGCGATGCCGGTGCAATTCCGTGAAAAAATGCACGACACGTTGCGCAAAAAATGGAAAGAGAAACACCCCGGCCAGTGAAAACGCCCCGTGAAAGTCCTGGTTATCGAAGATGAGAAAAAGATCGCTTCCTTTGTCCGCAAAGGCTTGGAGGCGCAGGGCTTCGTCGTCGAGGTTTCACCGCACGGTGATGAGGGATATGGGTTAGCATGTTCGCGGCCTTACGATGCGCTCGTGCTCGACATCATGCTGCCGGGCAAAGATGGCTTGAGCATCCTGCGCAATTTGCGCGAACGAAAGATGGCACTGCCGGTCATCCTGCTGACCGCCCGCAGCGAACTTAACGAGCGCCTCGAAGGTTTGAACCTTGGCGCGGATGATTACCTCACCAAACCGTTTCACATTGAGGAATTAATCGCCCGTCTCCATGCCGTCACACGGCGCGCGGCGGGCACCAGCCAAAGCATCCTCGCCGTGGCGGATTTGAAAATGAACCTGCTCACGCGCAAAGTGGCGCGCGGGGAGCAGGCCATGGAAATGACCGCCCGTGAATTTTCGCTGCTCGAACATCTGATGCGTTCGCCGGGCCGGGTGCTGACGCGGGTGGAGATTTGCGAGCGGGTCTGGGATTACAATTTTGATCCGGGCACGAACCTCGTGGAAGTTTACATCCAGCGCCTGCGCAAAAAAGTGGATGGTGATTTCCAAAACAAGCTCATCGAGACCATTCGCGGCGTGGGCTATCGCATTCGGACCGACGCATGATACCGCTGCCCTCACGCCTCAAGATCGCGCTGCTCTCGGCGGGCATTTCCGGCGTGGTGCTGGTGGTGTTTGGCGTGGCGATGTGGCAGCGCATCTACCAAGTGCGCATCGAAGCGGTAGATCGGGAAATCCGCTCGCTAGGCTCGCGCCATCCCGGCTTGTATGCCGGTCGCGGCAATTACGAGCGGCTGGCCGGCTCGCTGGAATCCACCTTCGGCGACGATTACACCAACCACATCATACTCCTGATCAAGGACGCCGCCGGACGCACTACCTACTGCTCGCCATATTGGCCGAAAGAAATTGCCCCAGACAATTACAGCTTGCGCCTGACGGAAACCAACCACCTGGCTATGGCGCAAGCTGGCTGGAAGAATATTTCCGTCACCGGAGCGCCGCCGACTGATTCCGGTATGGGACGCGGCTTCGGCGGACGCGGCTTCGGACAGGGTCGGGGCGGGCCGCCGCCCAACGTGGTTTTTACCAAGCCCCCAAAATTCTCCACGGTCAAAGGGGCGGATTCCACCTGGCGGATGGGCGTGCTGGGCAATGATGACGTAACGCTGGTCATCGGCCTTAACCAGCAGGAAGTGGAACAGGAGCTTAATCGGGTGCGCGCCGCGTTTTGGCTGACGCTGCCAGTGGCGTTGTTTCTCGTCGGCCTGGGCGGCTGGTTGGTCGCCGGCCGGGCTTTGCGTCCGCTCAAGACCATCGCCGATTCGGCCGAGCGGTTCACCGCACGTGAGCTGGAGCAGCGGATTCCTGACGCTGGTGAAAGCCGGGAAACCAGCCGCGTCATCCAAGTCTTGAACCGCATGATGGACCGGCTGGAAACGAGTTTTCGGCAGGCGACGCGTTTCAGTGCGGACGCCTCGCATGAGCTGAAGACGCCCCTCACCGTGATGCAGGGCGAACTGGAAAGCGCGCTGAAAGCCGCCACGCCCGGTTCGTCGGAACAGCAATTATTTAGCAATCTTCTGGAAGAAACGCAGCGGCTCAAAACCATCACGCGCAGCTTGCTGCTGCTGGCCCAAGCCGACGCAGGTCAACTCAAGCTCGCGCTAGAACCCGTGGATTTGATCGCGGAACTGGATGCCATGATTGAGGACGCGCGCGTTCTCGCCGCCGATGTCCGGCTGCAATTTGAAGTTAAACTCCCGCCTCAATTACTGGTCGTGGCTGACCGAGCTCTGCTGCACACCGCACTGTTTAATCTCATCACCAACGCCATCAAATACAACGAGCCAGACGGCCGGCTGAGCCTCAAGCTCGAAGCTGAGAACGGCCAGATTTCCTTCAACATTGGAAATACCGGCCCCGGCATCCCGTCGGATGAGCAAACGAGAATATTCGATCGGTTTTATCGGGTCAGCCATGCCGGCGGACGGCGGGTTGACGGCATCGGCCTGGGCTTAAGTCTGGCGCGGGAGATCGCACGTGCCCACGGCGGAGAACTCTCGCTAAAGGAGGGGCGCTCCGGCTGGACAGTTTTTGTCCTGCGGCTGCCCGCCTCCGGGAATGCCACCGGCATGAAATAAAAAACCGGCGGCAAGGCTGCCGCCGGTATGTGACTTGGAGTTCCCCGTTACTTTTGTCCCTGGGCAGAGGCATTGGGGCAGGTTCCGCCGGCGTTGCACGGGCCGGTTCCGTCGCGCTTGCCGTGCTGATGTCCCTGTCCCTTGCCTTTACCTTTGCCCATGCCGCCCGCCGGACAGTTTGTCTGTGGCCCGCCGTTGGGACAGACGCCGCCGTTCTTTTCGAGACACGCAGCCTGCCGGGCAGCGCGCTCTTCCTGGGATTGAGGCGGCCCGCCATAGCCCTTGCCGTTGCCGCACCGGCCCGCGCCATTTTGCGCCAGCAGGGAAAACGCCGCGCCACTCATCAATAATCCCGCCACGATCAGTCCCGCGATTGCTTTGTTCTTCATAATATTTCTTTCGTTTGTCTGTTTTTTTATTGTCGGACACATCCATTGCGCCCTTACACCAGAACTAGACCATACTTGGTTAAACAAGAGGCCCGTGCGTGGATTACAATTTGTTTATGTTGAGCGGAACAAATGCGGACAGCGGTTGTAACTTTTTCCAAGTTGGCGGCTCAATGCCAGCATGAACAGGTTGATGAACAGCTTGGTTTGGATTCTAGCCGGGGCATTGATTCTCATCAGTGTCTGGCTGGCGCAAGCCGTCAGTCAATGGTGGCTACTGCTCACATTTCTGGTCAGTGCTTATTTAATTGTCTCCGGCATCAGCGGCTTTTGTCCGGCAAAGAACTATTTAAAAAAACAACTTGGTGAAGCAGCGGATGATGACGACGAGAATTAACCTTATGAATTGGACAACTATTTTAGTCATCGCGGCCATCGTCGCGGTCATTTTTATGATAAAGAAATCCGGCCAGATTTCGGCCAAAGACGCGGTCGAAAAACTTAAAAACGGCGCGCTGGTCATTGACGTGCGCAGTGCCGGTGAATTCAGCTCCGGTCACCTGGCCAAGGCCATCAATATCCCACTGGATGAAATTGAAACCGCATTGCCCAAGCGGGTGAAAGACAGGAATCAAGTGCTGCTGTTGCACTGTGCCAGCGGAATGCGCAGCGGCATGGCGAAGGGCAAATTGAAGAGCATGGGCTATAGCAACGCCTTCAATCTCGGTTCGTATGGCCGGGCCGAAGAAATTATTGGCCAAGCGGATGGCAAGTAATCCCGTTGGTAATGATTATGAAAGAACACGCCCTGAAAGTTTTTCGGAAAGACCCGGAACGGCTCAACTGCGCGCAGTCTGTGCTGCATGCCTGGCGCGAAGTTTCCGGTGACACGACCCTCGCGCTCGACGATTTGAAACCTTTCGGCGGCGGCCGGGCACCGGATGGGGTCTGTGGCGCGTTGCACACGGCCTGCATGGTCGCACCCGACCGGGCGGAAGCGTTGAAGCAGAATTTCGCCGCGCGGCTCGGCTCGCTCTACTGCAAGGAACTGCGCGCGGCCAAAGTGCATCCTTGTGAAACCTGTGTCGGCCAGGCGACAGAACTGCTGGAACATCTTTTCGTTCAGGTTCGGGCGGGATGCTGACTGAATATGACACCGACACTTTTACTTTACCTCCTGCTTGGCGGCGGCGCGGGTGCGGCGCTGGGATACTTTGGCAGTTGTAAATCAGGTGCCTGCCCGTTGACGGCGAACTGGCGGCGGGGCGCGCTTTACGGCACGGTTATGGGGCTTCTGTTTTATTCGTCGTCCGGGTGTGGTGAGAATTCCACGACGATGAACCAGTCCACCGCCAATGTGAAGCACATCACGGAGGCGGAGTTCGACGCCGAAGTGATTCGGTCGGCGGTGCCGGTGGTCGTTGATTTTTACGCAACCTGGTGCGGCCCGTGCCGTCAACTTGCGCCGACGATGGACAGTCTGGCAGATCAATACGCGGGCAGAATCAAGTTTGTGAAGGTCAACGTGGACGAATCCCCAAAGCTGGCGCAACAATTTCAAGTGGAAGGCATTCCGATGCTGCTATTTCTCCAGAACGGAAAATCGGCAGGAACCTCCGTCGGATTGGTCGCGAAAGAAGATTTGATCCTGCGGCTGGATTCGCTGCTACAAACCAACAGCCGGTCGGCTGGGCCGTAAGTTTCGGCAAAACGGACTACTTCTTATGAGCTTCAGCAAAGCCAATACCTTTGCCGGCCAGCCAAAAAACGGTTGGCATAAATCAATTCTCGTAGAACTCTAATTACATTTATGGATGTCCTCACCCTCTCGCGAATCCAGTTCGGCGCAACCGTCGCCTTTCATTACATCTACCCGCCCTTGAGCATCGGCCTGGGCCTCATGCTGGTGCTGATGGAAGGCGCGTGGCTCAAGACGGGCAACACGCTTTATCACCAGATGGCGCGGTTCTGGACGAAGGTGTTCGCGCTAACCTTCGCCATCGGCGTGGCGACGGGCATCGTGATGGAATTTGAGTTTGGCACGAACTGGGCGACCTATTCACGGTTTGTGGGCGATGTCTTCGGCAGTGCGCTGGCGGCGGAAGGGATTTTTGCCTTCTTCCTCGAATCCGGTTTTCTCGCGGTGTTGCTGTTCGGCTGGGACAAGGTCAGCCGCAAAACGCACTTTTTCTCGACGTGCATGGTGGCGCTGGGCGCGCATTTCAGCGCGGTGTGGATCATCGTGGCAAACTCGTGGATGCAGACACCCGCCGGCTATCACATCGTCGGCGAAGGGATGAAGGCGCGGGCGGAGATCACGGATTTCTGGCAGCTCGTGTTCAATCCGTCCTCGATGGACCGGCTATTTCACACGCTAACGGCCGCGTGGTGCACAGGGGCCTTTCTCGTGGTGAGCGTGAGCGCGTGGTATTTGCTGAAAGGAAAGCATCTGGAATTCGCCCGCAAGTCGCTGAAAGTCGGCCTGACGGTGGCGCTCGCCGCGTCGCTGCTTCAAGCTGTCACCGGCCACAAGAGCGCCCAGGGCGTGGGGAAAAACCAGCCGGCCAAGCTCGCGGCGTTTGAGGGACTTTACAACACGACATCCAACGCGCCGCTGGTGCTGGCGGGCTGGGTGGATGAAAAAAACGAAAAGGTCGTGGGCATCGCCGCGCCGGGAATGTTGAGTTTTCTCACGCACAATGATTTTCACACGCCGGTCACCGGGCTGAATGAGTTCAAGCCGGAAGACCGTCCGCCGGTCACGGTGTCGTTCCTGTTTTTTCACGGCATGGTCGGTATCGGTTTCACGTTGATTGCGATCGCCGCACTAGGGTTTTTGTATTTCAAAAAAGGCACGCTGCACGAACGCCGCTGGTTGCTGTGGCTGATGGTCTTCTCCGTGCTTGGCCCGCAACTGGCCAACCAACTCGGCTGGTTCGCCGCCGAAGTGGGGCGGCAGCCGTGGATTGTCTATGGCGTGATGCGAACGCCGGAAGGTTTGTCAGCGGTGGTGAAGGCGAATGTCGTTTTGTCGTCGCTCATTTTGTTCACGCTGATTTATGGCCTGCTGTTCGCCGTGTTCATTTACCTGCTCAACGACAAAATTCAACACGGCCCGGATGATGCGGATCTGGTCCCGTCCGGCAAACTCGCGCTGCCCACCAAAAACTAAAACTGCCATGCACCTCGATCTCAACACCATCTGGTTCATTCTCGTCGGCATTTTGCTCACCGGTTACGCCGTGCTCGACGGCTTCGACCTCGGCATCGGCGCGCTGCACCTGTTCACGAACAAGGATGAAGAACGCCGCGTCATGCTCAATTCCATCGGGCCGGTGTGGGACGGCAACGAAGTCTGGCTGGTCACCGGCGGCGGCGCATTGTTCGCCGCGTTTCCGAACGTGTATGCGACGGCGTTCTCCGGTTTCTACCTCGCACTGATGTTGCTGCTCGCGGCGCTGATTTTCCGCGCGGTGGCCATTGAATTCCGTAGCAAGCGCCCTGAACGCTGGTGGCGGCAAATGTGGGACGTGAGTTTTTCCGTCGGCAGCATCGTGTCGAGCCTGCTTATCGGCACCGCGCTCGGCAACATCGCCTGGGGCGTGCCGGTGGACGCGAATGGCGAATTCGCCGGCACCTTTCTCGGCCTACTGACGCCGTATCCGCTGCTGGTCGGCGTGACCACGGTGGCGCTCTTCATGATGCACGGCGCGATTTACGGCGTGATGAAAACGGAAGGCGAACTGCACGACAAGCTGCGCGTCTGGGCGATGCGCTGCATTATCTTCTTTGTCATCTGTGCCGTGACGCTGACGATGTCCACGTTGCTCTATGTGCCGCACATGGCCGCACGCGTCCGTGAAAATCCTTGGCTTTTCAGCGTCGCACTAGCGAACATGCTGGCCATCGCCAACATTCCGCGCGAATTTCATCATGGCAACGACGGTCGGGCATTCCTGTCTTCGTGTGCCACCATTGTCACCCTGATGGCGTTGTTCGCGCTGAATATATTCCCAAACATGATTTACAGCCTACCCAATCCCGAAAACAGCCTGAACATTTACAACGCCGCTTCGTCGCCGAAGACACTGGGCATCATGTTAGTCATAGCTTGCATCGGAGTGCCGGTGGTGATCGCCTACACGGTCTGCATCTACTGGATTTTCCGGGGCAAGGTGAAGCTCGACCGGATGAGCTATTGAATCCATGGACGCCGCCTTTTGGAACAACCGCTTCGCCGCTCCGCATTTTATTTACGGCGAAACGCCGAATGCGTTCGTGGCGGAAATGGCGGTCCAGATTCCCGACGGACCGGTGCTTTGTCTGGCGGAAGGCGAAGGACGCAATGCCGTTCACCTCGCGGCTCTCGGCCATCGGGTGACGGCGGTGGATCAATCCCAAGCCGGTTTAGCCAAAGCCCGGCGACTCGCGGCGGCGCACGGTGTTGAAGTTGAAACGGTGCTGGCTGACTTGGAAAACTTCACCATCGAGGCGGGTTTTTGGGATGGGATCGTCGCCACGTTTGCCCATCTGCCGCCGCCACTGCGCCGACGGATTCACGCTCAAGTGGTGGCGGGCCTTCGTTCCGGGGGCGTGTTTATTCTTGAAGCCTATACTCCGGCGCAACTGGCGTTCGACACCGGTGGGCCAAAATCTCCGGAACTGCTAATGACGCTGGCCGGCCTGCGGGATGAACTCGCGGGACTGGAATTGATGATCGGGCGGGAGATCGAGCGCGAAGTCGTGGAAGGCGATGGCCATACCGGTCGCGGCGCGGTCGTGCAAATTCTCGCCCGCCGCCATGAATAACGGTTTTGTCCAACGCGGCGGTTGGTGGGTGGTGGGGCAATTCCTGCTGCTGTTGGCCATTGTCATTCTGGACATCACCGGTCACGCGGCACTGAAGCCGCTGCCGATTTTTATCGGCGGCCTGGTCTTAATCACGGTGGCCGCGATCGGCAGCCTAGCCGGGTTGCTGGCGTTGGGACGAAATCTGACGCCGTTTCCCAAGCCGTCGGCCAAGACAGAACTGGTCCAGCACGGCATCTACGCCCGCATCCGGCATCCGCTTTACACTTCCGTTTTTTGTGCCGCCGCCGGATCGTCACTCATTTTTCAAAGCTGGCCGGCATTGGCGGTTTCGGCGGCGCTGGGGCTTTTCTTCGACGCCAAAGCCCGGCACGAGGAGCACTGGCTGCGGCAGCAATTCCCCGAATACGCGGGCTATGAACAACGCGTGCGGCGATTTATTCCATGGATTTACTGACGCTCAGTTTCGCCCTGACTTTGGCCGCGTTGATTGGTCTTTCGCTGGGGTTGCTCGGCAGTGGCGGCTCGATCATCACCTTGCCGATGCTGGTTTATGTTGCGCATGTTCCGGCACAGCAGGCGGTGGGTATGTCGCTGGTCGTCGTGGGAGGAACGAGCGTCTTCGGTGCTCTGCTCAATGTGCGCCAAGGCACCTACGACTGGCGGGCGGCGACATTCTTCTCGTTGAGCGGAATGGTCGGGGCATTCGGCGGGGCGAAATTCACGCATCTGGTTTCCGCCCCGGTGCTGTTGCTGCTGTTCGGGCTGCTGATGCTGGCGGCGGGAACGCGGATGCTGCGAAACACCGAAACCGCGCTGAAGCCACAATCCTGCCGTCCGCTCCGCTGTCTGGCCGTCGGCATTGCCGTCGGGGTGCTAACCGGGTTTTTGGGCGTGGGTGGTGGTTTTCTGATTTTGCCGGCGCTGGTAATGTTTGCGGGGTTGGAGATCAAGACGGCAATTGGCACGTCGCTGGCAGTCATCGCAGTCAATTGCCTGGGCGGACTGATCGGCCAACTGCGTTACTTGGATTTCGACCGGAGGCTGGCCTCGGGCTTTCTGCTGGCGGCGATGGCGGGAATGCTGGCGGGAATGCTGCTGGCTAAACGGCTGACAGCATCCAGCTTGCAGCAGGGCTTCGCTTGGTGCGTTGTGGTGATGGGCGGCGTTTTGGTTGCGCGGAATTTGCTGCTGCTGGCCGGCTCGCCTTAAGCGGACTTCAAGATTTCAACAGCCGCGCGGCGGATTGCTTGTAACTTTTTCTACACTCGCGGTTCGGTAAATGTAGCAACGATGGGTATTGCCATGAAAAACATCATCGAACTAACCGAAGCCAATTTTGAAACCGAAGTCCTGCGCGCCACCGGACCGGTGCTGGTGGATTTTTACGCGCCGTGGTGCGGACCTTGCCTGATGCTTGCGCCGCTGCTCGAACAATTCGCCTCCGAGTTTGCGGACAAGGTGAAGTTTGCCAAGGTGAACATAGATGATGCAGCTGCTCTGGCTGCTGAATATGAAATCAGCAGCGTCCCGACACTGATGGTGTTTCGCGGCGGAGAGCCGATGGATCAAGTCGAAGGATTTTATGGCCCGCGGCCATTCAAAGCCTGGCTGGAGAAGGTGGCAAACTTGAACATCGCCGTTTGAATCTACGATTCAGCGCGTCATCATTGGCATTGTTGTTGTCAGAAGCCCAGGCTTTGGCTGGTATATGCGGGCTGCTCCTCCGTTGCCTGTCATCATCACGACATTCGGCGCAGCTCTCGGCATGTTGGTTGCGACCAGTTTCCTTTTAAGAATTATGGCAGCACTCAGCTGTAAATTTTGAAAGGTTCTATACCGGTTTAATTAACGGAGGGAAGTTTTATAGTGAAACGGGTGAGTTGATCCTCGCTGGCTTCAAGGCATAAATCTCCACCGTGCGCGCGGATAATTTCGCGTGCGAGACTCAAGCCAAGACCGGTTCCTTCAACTCGTCCGCTACGGGCGGGGTCGGCCCGGTAAAATCGTTTAAAAATACGGTCGTGATCGCCAGGTGGAATTTGCGAACCGGTGTTGGCAACGCGAATCAACACCTGACCCGCTTCCACCAGCAATTCGAAGCGAACTAAACCAGCGTCATGATTGTATTTGACGGCATTGCTGGCGAGGTTTTGCAACGCCTGTTCCAGAAGATCCGGGTCGGCTTTGACGTGGATGTCAGGCGAAATCTGACTTTCGATGTTCAGCGTCGAGGCTTGTGCCTGAGAATCTTCGACGACATTGGCGAGCATCGAGGTCAGATTCACCGGCTGGAGTTGGAGTTGCAGCCGACCGGCATCCGCGAGCGACAACAACAGAAGTTTTTGGACAATGGCTTTGAGGCGGCTGATCTCGTCCAGCAGGCTGCTGTAGATTTCCTGTTGAGGTGAACCTGCCGGGGCGTTTTGCAAAGCCTGCTCCAATTCCATTTGGAGCCGGGCCAGCGGCGTTTTTAATTCATGCGAGGCATCGGCACTGAAGCGCGTGGCTTGCTGGAAACTTGTTTCCAGACGCGCCAGCATTTCGTTAAAGACGGTGACGAGCCGGTTGAATTCCTGTTCGTGTGTC
>Ga0007848_1000154_pt1 | contig 27354 bp, 27 predicted proteins | sample CryBogCBH18Jul08_FD_71209 | JGI IMG/M metagenome (GOLD analysis project Ga0007848, IMG submission 71209) | Freshwater microbial communities from Crystal Bog, Wisconsin, USA - CBH18Jul08 | ecosystem: Environmental > Aquatic > Freshwater > Lake | place: Crystal Bog, Wisconsin, USA | collected...
TGTTGAAAAAATACGATGCTGAAGTGGTACGTTTCTTCATCCTGCGTGCACATTACCGCAGCCCACTCAATTATTCAGATAAACATTTGGATGATGCTAAGCAAGCATTAACACGTCTCTACACCGCTTTGCGTGGGGCGGATGTCGTAGCTAAAGTGGACGAAACTGCGGCAACTTATGAAGCGTTTAAAGCGGCAATGGATGATGATTTCAATACCCCAGAAGCAGTGGCTGTCCTATTTGATTTAGCCAACACATTCAATAAATCTGGTGACCTTGCTGCCGCCTCTCAGCTTAAGGGGTTGGCAAATATTCTTGGCTTGCTTGAACGTAGTCCTGAGGTATTTATGCAAGGCGGCTCAACAGATGGTTTAGATGTGTCAGCGATTGAAGCAAAAATTACAGCGCGTGTTGAAGCGAAGAAAGCTAAAGATTTTGCTGAGGCGGATCGCATTCGGCAAGAGCTGTCAGCACAAGGGATTGTCTTGGAAGATGGTCCACATGGCACCACTTGGCGCAGTGCTTAATTATTGTTATGGCTAATCTATACTCACTCGCAAAGCCGTTTTTATTTGAGCTTGATGCTGAAAACGCGCATGACATCGCTTTGAAAAGCCTCAAGATCGCTGAAAAGTCTGGCTTGCTGGCATTACTTCCCAAACCAGTTCAATGTCAGCCTAAACAAGTCATGGGGCTTAGCTTTCCTAATCCTGTTGGGCTGGCCGCAGGGCTTGATAAAAACGGTGCAGTGATTGATGGCATGGCGGCATTGGGATTTGGCTTCATTGAAGTTGGCACGATTACGCCGCGCGCCCAGCCTGGCAATCCCAAACCAAGATTGTTTAGAGTAAAAGAGGCAGAAGGAATTATTAATCGTTTTGGTTTTAATAATTTGGGTGTTGATCAACTGATTAAAAACGTTCAAGGGGTTAAGTATCAAGGCATTTTGGGTATCAATATCGGTAAAAACTTTGATACGCCTAACGAGCGTGCTGTGGATGATTACCTTGTTTGTATGCGTAAAGTTTATGCATATGCCAGTTATATTACGGTGAATATTTCTTCCCCGAATACTAAGAATTTACGCCAGTTGCAAGAAAAAGATGCGTTGGATGCATTGCTTGCAACCTTAAAAGCAGAGCAAAAAATATTAGCAGAGCTGCATGGAGTATATGTCCCGATTTCTCTGAAAATTGCACCCGATTTAGATGAAACGCAAATCATAGAAATTGCTGATTTATTAAAAGCGCATCAGTTTGACGGTGTTATTGCCACTAACACTACTTTGGCGAGAGATGCTGTTGAAGGCTTGCCGAACGCGAATGAAACTGGCGGTTTATCTGGAGCGCCGGTGCGTGAAAAATCGACCTTAGTCATTTCTCAGCTCTCAAAACAATTAGCGGGTGAGTTGCCGATTATCGGCGTTGGTGGCATTTTAAGTGGTGCGGATGCCGCTGAAAAAATAGACGCTGGAGCAAGCTTGGTCCAGGTTTACAGTGGCTTGATTTATCGTGGGCCAAGTTTGGTGCGCGATATTTGTAAAACTTTAGCTTAGATATTTAAGCGTAGCCGCTTAATTAAATCTTAGCGTAATACGCTCCAGCTCATCGGATCAAAAGGTTTGCTATGATTGCGTAGCTCGTAATACAAGCCAGAGGTATCATTGCCGCCACTGTTCCCTACGCTGGCAATTGTATCCCCACCTTTGACCGTATCGCCCATTTTGCGAAGCAGGGCTTGGTTGTTGCCATAGAGGCTCATATAGCCACCCCCGTGGTCAACGATAATCAAATTACCAAAGCCGCGCATCCAGTCTGCAAATACCACGCGACCATTAGCGACGGATTTCACTTCGTTGCCTTCATTAGATTTGATAAACAAACCTTTCCAAGTTAGTCCCGTATCTTGACGACTATTCCCAAATTTGTTGGTGACTTCGCCACGAACAGGCAAATTGAGTTTGCCTCTTAACGACTCAAAATTTCCACCATCAAAAGCGTTGCTAGGAAGTGAATCATTGGTTGCCAAAGGCCGTTGTGGTGGTGTTTCAGCTTCTGGCTTGTTATTTGGCTCTTTGCTTGATGAGTTGGCTTGGGTCGGCTTTTGCGGCTTGGGTTGTGGCGCTCGGGCTAAGCGCTCCACCAATTGAGATAGGCTTTTTTCATCACGTTTCAGCTTGTCAATTTCGTTGCGTTGGGCGCTAATTTGCGACGATAGCTTTTCTACTACTTTACTATGTGCTTGTTTTTGTGACTCAAGATTTTTACGCTCAGATTCTTGTTTGCCCTTAAGGCTCACTACTTCTTTGAGTGCATTAGCGGTTTCTTCATTGAGCTTAGTCACGCGTTCCAGATTAGACCCCATATTGTTAATGAGCGCCTGGCGAGCACGAGAAATATAGGAAAAATATTGTAATTGCCGTGAAATCGCACTTGGGTCTTGCTCCTCTAAAATGAGTTGCAAGTAGGTTTGTTGGCCGTGCAAATATTGCTGATAAATTTGTTTGCTGAGCTGATTTTTTTGACCTTCTATCGTATTCTCAAGGCCGGATTTTTGAGACTGTAATTCTTGTAGTGATTCGCTATGTTTCTTTTGCGCTTGTTGCAGTTCGAATAACTTCCGATTGGTTTCGCTGATGGCTTTTTCGCTTTCTTTCAATGCGTCGGTAGCATCGGCATGCGCTTCTTTAGTTTTGCCAAGTTCTTTGGTCAGAGATTCAATGCGCTCGTGAATATTGTTGAGTTTCTCTTTTGGTTTTTCTATTTTTTCTTTTGGTTTATCAGCTTTGCTCGTTGCTAAAGCAAGTGGCGAATTCAATGCAATCGTAAGCAAACCGAATGCAACTACAAAGTGGCTAACAGCTTTCAACATATTACTTAATGCTCACTAATGAATGGCCAGTCATTTCAGTAGGCTGTGGCAAGCCCATCATTTGTAGCAAGCTTGGAGCAATGTCAGAGAGTGCGCCAGTTTTTGCGATGTCAGCGTCACGGCCAATGTAGAGCAGTGGTACAAGGTTGGTAGTGTGTTGTGTGTGAGGTTGATTATTCTCGACGTCTTGCATCATTTCTACGTTGCCATGGTCTGCGGTAATAATAATTTCAGCACCAACGCTCTGCGCGGCCGCAACGAGGCGACCTATACAAGCATCAAGCGTCTCCACAGCTTTAATCGCTGCAGGCATAATGCCTGTGTGGCCCACCATGTCGCAGTTTGCATAGTTACAAATAATGGCGGCATATTCTTGACCCAAAATCGCGGCTTCCAATTTATCTGTGAGCTCAAAAGCGCTCATTTCAGGCTGTAAATCATAAGTGGCTACTTTTGGTGAAGGGATAAGAATGCGACTTTCGCCTTCAAAAACTTTTTCCTCGCCACCATTAAAGAAGAACGTCACGTGCGGGTATTTTTCAGTTTCCGCAATGCGAAGTTGTTTGAGGCCTTGATTGGCAATGTATTCGCCGAATGTATTGTGAATGTCATTAGGTGGGAATACTGCGTTCGCATTAACTTCGTTTTTGTCGTACATCGTCAGCGTATAGTAACCGCCGAGTTTAGGAAGTTTGTTGCGTTTGAAGCCTTCAAAGCTAGCGTCCAAAAAGCACGTCGTCATTTGGCGCGCTCGGTCTGAACGGAAATTCATAAATACAATCACATCACCATTATCAACAAACACAGGAGACTCGCCTGGCTTGGTAATCGCTGTTGCTTTAACAAACTCATCATTTTCACCGCGGGCATATGCTGCTTCTAAACCATCTAATGCGGTACTTGCGGTAAAGTCGCCTTTGCCTTCAGTCAGCAAGGTGTAAGCTGGCTCAATACGCTCCCAGCGTTTATCTCTGTCCATCGCGTAGTATCGACCACAAATAGAGGCAATTTTCCCTACGCCTATTTTTTTGATTTGATCTTCTAATGCTAGCAAGTAGAGCTTGGCGCTGACGGGTGGCGTATCGCGACCATCTAAAAACGCATGTACGTAGATTTTGCTCAAGCCTTGTTTTGCGGCCATCTTAATCATGGCGTAAATGTGGTCTTGATGGCTGTGTACGCCGCCATCAGATACTAAGCCAAAAATATGCAGGGCTTTGTCTGCATTTTTAGCTTTATTGACAGCCTCTAATAAAACTGGGTTTCGATTAAATTCGCCAGTTTCAATCGAGTTGTTGATGCGTTCGAACTCTTGAAAAACAATACGACCAGCCCCAATATTCAAATGACCGACTTCTGAATTGCCCATTTGTCCAGCAGGTAAGCCTACAAAACTTTCCGAGGCATTAATCAGAGTGTGTGGGTATTGTTGCCAAAGTTTATCCCAATTAGGTTTCTTTGCTTGGGCAATAGCATTATCTGTGATGTCTTCACGATATCCAAAACCATCTAAAATCAACAATACGACGGGGGTAATTTTCATGCGGGGTGCTTTCCCAACGAGTATTCAAGTAATAATGCTATTTTAGTGATTTTTGCTCAATTAATCTGCATTATTTGCCGAATTTATATAGCTGATTTCTTTTTTTATGCCGTCTTTATGTACAATTCAAAGTGTTGTTAAATCATTGCGCGATGCGCTTAATCGTCTAAAAGGCATTTCATGGCTAAAGTTTTGATGTACACCAGTGCGTATTGTCCATATTGCACAAACGCAGAGCGTTTGCTCCACAGTAAAGGTGTGACGGAAATTGAAAAAATTCAGGTAGATACTGCGCCTGAATTAAAAATCGCGATGATGGAAAAAACTGGCCGTCGCACAGTCCCTCAGATTTATATTGGCGAGCGTCATATTGGTGGCTTTGATGATTTGCGTGCATTGGATTTGGCTGGTGGGCTCGATCCGCTATTGGTTGAGTAAAAAATCAAGCAACACAAGCAATTAGTATTGGCATCGGTTAAAATGTCGGCTTTATTCGTTATCAATTAGTAATTATTCACGCAATTCTTTTGAAAAATATTTAGGAAACATCATGGCAACTAAAGATACAGCTGCAGAGCAAACAACTGAGAATCAAGCGCTAGATCAAAACCAAGCGCCTGGTTTTGGCATTGAAAAATTGTACGTAAAAGATTTGTCATTAGAATTGCCTAATGCGCCACAAATCTTTACAGAGCGAGATGCACCTCAAATCGGTATCGAAATTAGCAACTCTGCAAGCAAGCTTGAAGATGGCATATATGAAGTAGTGTTAACTATTACTGTGACTTCTAAAATCGGCGAAAAAACTGCATTCTTAATTGAAGTTGCTCAAGCAGGTATTTTCCAAGTGCGCAATGTGCCAGAAGAGAATCTAGAAATTATTTTCAGCATTACATGCCCAAATATCTTATTCCCATATGCGCGCGAAGTGGTTTCTGACGCTTCAGTACGCGCTGGCTTCCCGCCAGTTGTGCTTAGTCCGATTAATTTTGAAGCGTTGTACGCGCAACAAAAGCAACAACAAGCGCAAGATGAAGCTGCAAAAACAACACACTAAATCTTCACTGGTTATTGTCTTCTTACTGCTGTTGCCAAGTTTGGCAACAGCGGAATATCGCACAGTGAGTGTGCCGAAAGCGATTGTTTATGACTCTCCTTCCGCACAAGGTAAAAAGTTGTATCTCCTGAGCCAAGGCTATCCTGTTGAGGTTATCGTGAATCTCGCAGAGTGGGTCAAGGTGCGAGACCAGCAGGGTGGTTTAAGCTGGATAGATGCCAAGCAGTTAAGCACTCAGCGTACTTTATTGATTTCTTCTCCTGTAGAAATTAAAAAAACGCCCGAACTTGGCGGAGTAGTGGTTGCGCGGGTTGAAAAAGATGTGGTGGTGGATTTACTTGAGCCTGCTAAAAATGGGTGGGTGAAAGTAAAGCATCGTGATGGCTTAGTAGGTTTTGTCCAAACCTCAGCTGTTTGGGGCTTGTAAGGGTAAGCAATGAAAATAGCCGTATTAGGTGCAGGTGCTTGGGGAACAGCGTTGGCGATGCACATCAGCCAGCAGCACCAAGTTTGCTTGTGGGCGCGCAAAGCAGCTCATGTTGATGGTATGCGTAAAGTGCGCGCTAACCCAATGTATCTTGGCGATTTTAAATTCCACGACAACCTCAGTGTAGAGTCTGATTTGGGTCTTGCGTTGGATGGTGTCGACTTCATCGTTTCTGTCGTTCCGACTTGCGGTTTCCGTGAAATGTTGCAATCTATCAAAGCGCTTGGTGTTAAGGTGCCGGTCATTTGGGCGAATAAAGGCTTAGAGCCTGTGACGGCAAAGTTGCCTCACGAAGTTGCGCTTGAAGAGCTTGGCCCTAATCAAGCATGGGGTGCATTGTCTGGCCCAAGTTTCGCGGCTGAATTGGTGCGAGGTTTGCCAACTGCTGTTTCTTTGGCAGTCAATGATGCTGAGTTTGCAAAACAAGCAGGCGCTGCACTACATGGTGGTTCACTAAGGGTTTACACAAGCACCGATGTCGCTGGCGTTGCCGTTGGAGGTGCGCTTAAAAACGTGATGGCTATTGCCGCTGGCATTTCTGATGGGATGCAGTTTGGTAACAATGCACGTGCCGCGATGATTACACGTGGTTTGGCTGAAATGACGCGTTTTGGAATGGCGATGGGTGCGCAAAAAGACACATTTATGGGTTTGGCTGGCGCGGGTGATTTAATTCTGACATGTACTGGACAGTACTCACGTAATCGTGAAGTTGGCTTGCAATTAGCCAGTGGTAAACCTTTAGCTGAAATTTTAGCGGCTTTAGGGCATGTGGCTGAAGGTGTTTACACTGCCCGTGAAGTGGTCAAACGGGCGAAAGATTTAGGTGTGGATATGCCGATTACTCATGAGGTTGATCAAGTTCTTTCTCATGGGAAAGCAGCGCGTGATGCGGTGATAGACTTGCTAGGTCGCGAGCAAAAAGAAGAGTCGTTTAGCTAACTTCTTTAGCTTGGTTTTTAAACGCCACCCTCAAACCCTATCTGTCTCCAGGCTTCATAAAGCAACGCCGCTGCTGAGTTCGATAAATTCAAGCTTCGGCTTTTTGGCAGCATGGGCAATCTGACACGATGCTCTGGGCTAAATTCATTCCGTATTTGTTCTGGTAGCCCCCGTGTTTCTGGGCCAAATACAAACACATCATCTTTCTCAAATTTGATATTGCCGTGAAATGTACTGCCTTTAGTTGTAATGGCGAACATGCGTTTTCCATCTAAAGCGGCTTTGCACGCTTGCCAATTATCGTGAATTTGTAAGTTAGCGTATTCGTGATAATCCAAACCAGCTCGTTTGAGTTGCTTATCTTCTAATGAAAATCCAAGGGGCTTAACCAAGTGCAGCTGCGCGCCAGTATTGGCACACAGGCGGATAATGTTGCCAGTATTTGGCGGTATTTCTGGTTCAAATAAGACGATATTAAACATTTATTTTGCGAGCGTTCTTGCGATAAGTCAGCATTCTACATGAGCCGCTTTGTTTATCCTCTCTGCTTTTCTAAATGCGTTGATGCAAATTGTCGAGACGATTTGAACAATACCAAACTCCTTGTGATTGCTGGTTGTGTAGAGCAAGCAAGTGGATGGAAATAATCTTTTTAGAACAAATGATTAAATTTTAACCAATTGTTATTCAATTGTTAGCTCTTTGCTTAACAATGTATAATTGTACTTATTGTTATTAAGTAAAAGCCGGCCATTGATGGAATCAGTAAAAGAAAAAAATTACATTATTACGGCAAAACAACAAATGCGCGCTGCGCAAGGGTTTACTTTTTTTTCTTGCTTGGCCGTGATGTTGTTGCCTCTAGCAATTCCATTATTTATTTGGGTTGCCGCCTCTATTTTTATGTATGCAGCGGCAGCCAATCATCCTAATCCTAAAGTCTGTGAATACATTAAACAATCAGGTTATCGGTTCTATTCGACATTTGCTTTGCTAGTGCTTATGGCGTTCTTTGGTTTTATGATAGGGGAAAAGATAGGCGTATTAAACGTATTATTTTTAGTGTGGGGCATTAGTGTTTTGCTGGTAGTGCCTTTAGGTGTTAGAGATATGTTGCGCGCTTCAAAAGAAGAATGGCAAGACATGAAGATGGAGATTGAAGCATGAGTGAGTTAAATGTGAGCTTGGTTGAAGCATCGAGTATTAAACGTAATCTGGCGCCAGTTGAAACAGAAAAACGCTGGAGTGTGGCACAAATTGTTGGCTTGTATGAACTGCCATTTAGCGATTTAATCCATCGCGCGCAAACGGTTCACCGCGAAAATTTCGATCCTAATGCTGTGCAAGTGAGCACGTTACTTTCAATTAAAACAGGTGGCTGTTCAGAAGATTGCGGTTATTGCCCACAAGCCGCACGTTATCACACGGATGTGGAAAATGAGCCACTCATGCCTATTGATGAAGTATTAGCTGCAGCGCGAGCAGCCAAGGAAAGCGGTGCAAGTCGTTTCTGTATGGGTGCAGCTTGGCGCAGCCCTAAGCAAAAAGACTTAGAGCCTGTGCTTAAAATGATTTCAGAAGTGAAAGCGATGGGCTTACAAACCTGCGCGACTTTGGGAATGTTAAAAGAAGGCCAAGCAGCGCAATTGAAAGATGCTGGTCTTGATTATTACAATCACAACCTAGATACCGCGCCAGAATTCTATGGCGATGTGATTACTACGCGTACTTATCAAGACCGTTTAGATACGCTTGATAGTGTGCGTGAAGCAGATATTAACGTATGTTGTGGTGGCATTATTGGCATGGGTGAGAGCCGTAACCAGCGCGCTGGTCTCATTGCACAACTTGCCAATATGGAGCGTCCACCAGAAAGCGTGCCTATCAATTTGTTAACGCAAGTCGAAGGTACGCCATTACACGGTGTTGATGACTTGGATCAGTTTGAATTTATCCGCACGATTGCTGCGGCACGCATTACTATGCCCAAGAGCTTCGTACGTCTTTCAGCTGGCCGCCAAAGCATGCACGAGGGTATTCAGGCTTTGTGTTTTATTGCTGGCGCTAATTCAATTTTCTATGGTGAAAAATTGCTCACCACTGGTAATCCTGAGGCGGAAACAGATAAAAAGCTGTTTGCCAAATTAGGTTTGCATCCAATTTAATCATTCGGCCTGGCGTGTAAGCGTCAGGCTAAATTTCGAATGATAGATCAACTTAAAGCAGAACTCGCGGAACGTGCGCAAGCAGGTTTAACGCGTAAGCGCCGCTTGCTTCAAAGCCCTCAAGCCGCACACTTGATCGCAGATGATCAACGCCGGCTCTCATTTGCAAGCAATGATTATCTGGGCTTAGCTAATCACCCTAATTTAATTTCAGCACTACAGAATGCCGCTAAAGAAGCTGGGGTGGGCGGGGGCGCTTCCCACCTTATTACGGGACATCACCAATTTCACCATGATGCAGAACAAGCATTGGCGAGTTTCATTGGCTTGCCTGCAGGCTTGCTTTTTAGCACGGGCTATATGGCGAATATGGGCGTGGTCGCCGCTTTGCTTGGTCGCAATGATGCGATTTTTGCCGACAAGTTAAATCATGCTTCGTTGAACGATGCGGCTGTTTTGGCGCGTGCTGAATTAAATCGCTATGCTCATCAAGATTTATCTCAATTAGAAAAAATGCTCGCGGCTAGTACTGCGCAAAGAAAACTAGTGATTGTGGATGCTGTATTTAGCATGGATGGCGATATTGCACCTGTGCCTAAATTGCTTGTGCTGTGCGAAAAATATGATGCTTATTTGTTGCTCGATGATGCGCATGGTTTTGGCGTATTAGGTGAGCAAGGTCGGGGCATTTTGAGCCATTTTGATGTGGCTTCGCCGCGTATTATTTATATGGCAACCTTGGGTAAAGCAGCTGGTGTAGCTGGCGCTTTTGTGGCGGGCGATGAAACGATTATCGAATATTTGATTCAGTCGGCCAAAACTTATATTTACACGACGGCAAGCCCACCATCTCTGGCAGCAGCTTTGGTTGCTGCAGTGAATGTGATGAAATCAGATGAAGCACGTCATCAGCATTTGAAAGATTTAATCGCTTATTTCAAAGAAAATTTGAGCTTAAAAAAATGGCAATTAATGCCATCGGATACCGCGATACAACCTATTGTGGTTGGTAGCAATGAAGCGGTGCTCGGACTAAGTGATTATCTCCTGGCGCGGGGTGTTCTGGTGCCAGCCATTCGTCCGCCTACTGTGCCAAAAAATACTGCACGTCTTCGTATTTCATTGTCTGCTGCACATGCTCTAGATGATGTGAAATTGCTGATTCAGTATTTGCATGAAGCAGAGCAGGCCTTGCTCGCATGAGTTTGCATATTGAAAAGCTAGGGCAGGGTGAGCCACTGGTAATGATTCATGGCTGGGGAATGCATAGTGGGATGTGGATGCAAACCCGTGATTTGCTCAGTGAGCATTTTGAGTTGCACATGGTTGATTTGCCAGGCATGGGCCATAGTGAGACCTTGGATGTTTATAACTTGCATAGCGTGGCCGAAAAAATTGCTGAGAAAATGCCTAGCAATGCCTATATGTTAGGTTGGTCTTTAGGTGGATTAATTGCCACCAAAATCGCCTTAATGACGCCTATTAAAAAGCTTATTTTGGTTGGCAGTACGCCATGTTTTGTGGCGCGCGAAAATTGGCAACAAGGCATGCCAAAAGAGGTATTTGAAAGTTTTTTTGCGGGCGCGATGCAAGATTACCAAGGTACGATGAATAAGCTTTTGGCGCTGACTGCCATGGGAAGCGGTAATGCACGCGCGTCCTCCAGAATGTTGCGTGAGGCACTTGGTCTACGGCCTGCGCCTAATCAGCAAGGCCTGCTTGGTGCTTTGGATATTTTGCGCACAGGTGATTTGCGTGCTGATTTACCAAGCTTGAAAACGCCCACCTTATTGATTCATGGCGCACACGACAAACTGGCCTCATTGAGTGCGGCCGAATGGACTGTAAAAGCGCTACCAAATGCGGCATTAATTGCACTAGCAAGTGCTGCGCACGAGCCATTTATTTCACATCCTGAATTATTTACTGAAAAAGTGACTGAGTTTTTACAAACATGAGCCAAGCCCCTACTCAGCAAGATATTTACCATTTAGACAAAGCGCGCGTTCGTGCTTCGTTTAACCGTTCGGCCGACACTTACGATGCTGCAGCGGTAATGCAAAAACTAGTGCGTGAAGAAATGCTAAATCGTTTAGATTTGGTGAGCATGCAGCCAGAACATATATTAGATGCTGGTTGTGGCACCGGTCACGCAAGTCAGGCTTTGATGCAAAAGTATCCACAAGCGCAAGTCATTTCACTGGATTTGGCCATGGGTATGTTGAAGAAAACGCAGTCCATGAATATTTCTTTGTCGCAGCGCATCAAACAAACATTAGGCTATAATAAACAGCATTTGCTGTGTGCGGATATTGAGCAACTCCCTCTGGTAGATGCAAGTCTGGATATGGTGTGGTCTAACCTCGCGATTCAGTGGTGCAACGATTTAGATGCTGCTTTTACAAACATGCACCGCGTGCTCCGTACCGATGGATTGCTGATGTTTAGCACGCTTGGCCCTGACACACTTAAAGAGTTGCGTGCGGCTTCAAGTCTGGATGGCGAGCATGTGCACGTCAGCCGATTTATTGATATGCATGATATTGGCGATGCTTTAGTGCGCGCGGGTTTTGCGGCACCAGTATTAGATGTCGAACGCATTACGCTCACTTACGATGATGCGATGTCAGTGATGCGTGATTTGAAGTCTATTGGTGCCCACAACGCTACTGATGGGCGTAGCCGTGGCTTGCAAGGCAGAGGCTTTTTGAAGCAAATCTCTGAGAATTACGAGCACTTTAGAAAAGATGGCAAATTGCCGGCCACCTTTGAAGTGGTTTATGGACATGCGTGGAAACCTGTCGTCAGACCGAAAACCAAAATCGATTTAGAGGCAGGCTTTGCGCCTGTGACTTTTCATGCAAAAAAATAAGACAGCCTATTTTATTACGGGTACCGATACCGATGTTGGCAAAACCTATATTGCTGGTGCCTTATTGCGTCACTTTGTTCGGCAAGGCTTGCAAACAGTTGGCATGAAGCCAGTCGCGGCTGGTGCTGAAATGGTGAATGGGCGGTTGCTTAATAGTGACGTTGCTGAACTGATTAAAGCGGGCAATGTAGTTGCAGATTTGGCTTTGATTAATCCTTATGTTTTTGCACCTGCCATAGCGCCACACATTGCTTCTGAGCAGGCTGGGGTAAAGGTTTCAATAGACAATATTCAGCAGGCTTTTGATGCTTTGAAAACACAAGCAGAAATGGTGGTGGTTGAAGGTGCAGGCGGTTTTCGTGTGCCGATTAATCACCAAGAAACCATGGCGGATTTAGCTGTAAAACTTAATTTACCTATCATTTTGGTTGTTGGTGTGCGTTTGGGCTGTATTAATCACGCATTGATGACGGCTGGTTCTATTAGAGCAGCTGGGCTTACTTTGGTTGGTTGGGTGGCGAATCGCATTGATCCAGACATGCTAGCCATAGAAGAAAATATCGCGACGTTAAAAGCGATGATTAAAGCGCCTTGTATCGCGGATGTGGCTTGGGGTGAAGAGCCGCAATTTATTGATTTTTAGCTTTACGTTTTTGCTTAAATCGATAGGTCAGCAAAATCATCAATCCAGCGACATTGGGATACCAAATATACCAATGTGACCATGGAATGCCATCAATACTAAAGTCTGAGAGCGGCCAAAACAGAGGCGTTGCGAAGTAGGCTTTAGCGTGAAATGGAAAGTCTAGCAAAATGTGAAACGGCCAAGCCAGCATGGCGAATGCAATGTCTTTGCGCCAGTAGCTCACGATTCCAATGACAGAAAAACAGATAATGACACTGTGTCCGAAAGCGTAGTTGGTAAATAGCCATGGCGGTAAGGTTTCAAGTGGTGGTTTGCCAAAATGCCAGGTGCCATTGAGCATGTTGAGCATGTTGAGCAGCATAAATGCGCCAAATGAGATTAAATCAGGCGCTGCACCAAACAATACAGCGATCCAGGCATAGCGCTTGTAACCGAATAGTCCGTATCCCCAAAGTGCGTGGCTAAAGGTGTCCATTATCTATTCGTAGAGATGGTATTCATGAATGTAGTTGACTACATTACTTGGCATGAGATTGTCGACATCTTTTTTTGATGCGATGTGCTCGCGTATTTGTGTAGATGAAATATCCAAAGCCTCAATCTCTTGTATCAGTATTTTGCCGCTGGCTGAGTTTTTAATCGTATCTATGTCTCTGGTATGGTGGGTTTCAAAAAGAGATGCTACTTCAACGTTCCAATTTAAGTGTTCAGAATGCGGGCGTTCGACCACCACAAAATGGCAATAGTTGAGCAACTCATTCCATCGATGCCACGTGTTGAGTTTGGCAAAAGCATCCGAGCCTATCAACCAGCAAATGCTCTCCTTGTCGCCAAGTTCTTTACGTAACGAAACAAGACTCTCGATGGTATAAGAAGGGCCGGAGCGATCAAGTTCGCGAATATCAATTTGAAATGTTGGGTGGTTGATAATCGCCAGTTTTACCATGTCGGCACGTTGTTCTGCGCTGACACTGGGAGCATCTTTTAATGCAGGAATGGCGGCAGGCATGAATCGTATGGCATCAAAGCTCAACGCTTGTTGTAAGCGCTCGGCAAGGTACAGGTGACCGTTATGGATAGGGTTAAATGTGCCGCCTAAAATACCTAGCATGGAAGCTATTTAAGTACGAACGTGCCCATCACCCAATACGATATATTTGAGTGAGGTTAAGCCATCAAGGCCAACAGGGCCACGTGCGTGTAGCTTGTCGGTTGAGATACCAATTTCTGCACCTAAGCCATATTCAAAGCCATCTGCAAAGCGTGTGGATGCATTCACCATCACGCTGCTTGAGTCCACTTCACGCAAGAAACGGCGTGCTTTAGTGTAATTTTCGGTCACGATGGATTCGGTATGCTGTGATGAATGCTGATTGATATGTGCGATCGCTTCATCTAAATCAGCCACTACTTTGCAGGAAATAATCGCGTCCAAATATTCCGTATAGTGGTCTTCTTCAGTTGCTTTTTTAGCATTTGGAACGAGGGCACAAGTTTCTGCACAACCACGTATTTCAATACCTTTGCTGATCAACATTTCAGCAATTTTTGGCAACATGTTTTTGGCTACGCTATGAGCAATCAAAAGAGACTCTGTGGTGTTACAAGTACCAAGGCGCTGTGTTTTTGAGTTCTCAACAATCCGAATGGCTTTATCAAAGTCTGCTTCATCGTCTACATAAACGTGGCAGTTGCCATCTAAATGCTTAATCACAGGAATACGCGCATCGTTAGAGATGCGCTCAATGAGGCCTTTGCCACCTCTTGGCACAATGACATCCACAAATTCTTTCATGGTAATGAGTTCACCAACTGCAGCGCGATCCGTAGTTTCGACGACTTGAACTGCGGCTTTTGGTAAGCCAGCTGCCGCTAAGCCTTCATGGACTAATTTCGCCAATGCTTGGTTGCAATGAATGGCCTCTGAGCCACCACGAAGAATGGTAGCGTTGCCTGATTTAATACATAAGCCAGCCGCATCGACAGTCACGTTTGGCCGTGCTTCGTAAATAATGCCAATCACGCCAAGGGGTACACGCATCTTCCCAATTTGAATGCCAGAAGGACGGTATTTCATATCACTAATTTCGCCAATTGGATCAGCGAGGCTAGCAATTTGCTGCAAGCCTTCAGCCATAGTGGCGATTGATTTTTCAGTGATTGTCAGGCGATCTAACATCGATGCTTCCATGCCCGCAGCTTTTGCTGCAACTAAGTCTTGTTGGTTGGCAGCAAGTAGTGCATCTTTTTCACGTAAAATCGCTTTGGCGATAGTGGTGAGCGCTAAGTTTTTAGTATTGGTTTCAGCTTTTGCCATGTCGCGTGAAGCGTTGCGCGCTTCAACCCCAACATTTTGCATATACGATTTAATATCCATCCATGTCCCTAACCTTCTTTTTAGCGGCTTCTGGCTCTTGTACCAATTTTAGCCAACCCAAAACATAATCTTGAAATTTCTAGCCAAGCATCTCCTTGCATCATGCCTTTTGCTGTTTTATCAATATCAGCAAGCTTGAGCAATGCCGCTTGTAATTGTTTTAAGCTTAATCGCCCGACGGCTTGCTTGGCAAGTGCTTGTTTTGGACCAAACACTTTGGCTTGAACCATTGCGCTGTTTAAGTTTTCGCCACGTGCTTCTGCCTGTTTGATTTTTACTAATGGCGTAATCGCCCAAATGAGTGGATTCATTACAGCAACAGGCTGTGCGCCTTCATCTTTAAGGCCCTCTAAAATCCTTACGGTGCGGTCAACATCGCCAGACAATACGGCCTCGCCAAGTTGAACTGCGTCAAAGCGTGAAACGTTCAGTACTGCGGCACGAACTTCATTCCCAGCAATTGCCCCAGCAGGGTAAAGTAAGCCGAGCTTCTGAATTTCTTGATGCGCGGCAAGTAAATTGCCTTCCACTTGGTTTGCCATAAAGGTTAAAGTCTCAATATCGGTACTTTGCTTTTGCAAAGCTAGGCGGGTAGCAATCCATTGAGGTAATTGGGCAGGGCTCACTTCACGAAGTTCGATAAACACACTATTTTGTTGGAGCGCAATGTACCAAGCGCTTTTAGCATCACGCCAGTCAATCGCTGGCAGAATAACGACGGTGACAGTATCAGGCAAAGCTTCTGCCGCCAAAGCCTGCAATGCTTTACTTCCATCAAGGCCAGGTTTGCCAGTGGGAATGTTAATTTCTAGCAAGCGTTGGCTCGCAAATAGTGACATGGCTTGGCCAAACTCAGCAATTTGCGCCCAATTAAAATAACGGTCAGAGGTTAAACTGGTGCGTTCATCAAAGCCTAACTCACGTGCTTTGGCACGGATGGCATCTAAACATTCACGTTGAGATAAAGGCTCATCTCCCGTGAGCACATAAAGCGGTTTGAGACCGCCGTTTAGGTGTTGGGATAGTTGTTGTGGCGCCAAATTCATATTTGAACTGTGAAGGCGGTTTGCCTATTTCACGGCCTTGGCTTTAGGTTTTTGAGCAACCAAACGCCGCATCAATTCTCGCGTTGCATCGCGGCGCATATCCTCATATAGCTGAGCTTCTTCGTAGGATTTTGCGAGCAACTCGGTATCTAAATATGAGAAATCTCGACGCGCTTCAATTAATTGCTCTGGACCCCAAAGCTCGGAAGATGCGTCACGAAGTCGGAATTTTAGACGATAGAAAAGTTCAAACTCACGCACAGAGCCGCTACCACCCAATGAAAGAATGCGTTTTTCTTGACCGTCAGCCATCAAGTCCAACATCATCTCAGCCTCTTCAGGTTCTTTTACAATAGTCACACCATTGGTTTTAAGTGAACTGATTAAGTCTTTAGAAATGCTTGATGAGCCTTTGATATAGAGCTTGTTGAATGCTAAATCAGCTACACCGCGTAAGTGAAATCCACATGCTGCCAGGATGAAAGCCAGTATTAGGATAGTTAAACGGCGAGCAATGTAGTGATTCATACTTACCCCACAACAATATTGACGAGTTTATTTGGCACTACAATGATTTTACGCACGGTGGAGCCATCTTCTAAGAACTTTTGCACAAATGGTTGGGCGATAGCATGCTGTTCAATCGCCTCTTTTTCCATCGTTTTAGGCACGGTAATACTGCCTCGCAATTTTCCGTTTACTTGCACGACTAATTCCACTTCATCTTGCACCATGGCAGATTGATCTGCGTTTGGCCAAGCGGCGTCTTCGATTACAGCGTTTTTCCGTAGTTCAGCCCATAAAGCTTGGCAGATATGTGGCACGATAGGGGAGAGTAATAAAGTCACATTCTCAAGCACTTCTTGGCGCACGCTGCGTGTGACTGCATCGTCACCATCCACTTTGCCATATGCGTTCATCAGTTCCATCACCGCAGCTATGGCTGTGTTGAAGGTTTGGCGACGGCCATAGTCGTCAGTAATTTTTTCAATGGTTTGGTGTAGCTGGCGACGTAAGGTTTTGAGTTCGGCGCTCAATTCGCCACCTTTATAGGCTTCAAGAGCACCACCAGATTCTAAATGCGTTGCTACAAACGTCCATAAGCGGCGCAAGAATCGATGAGCACCCTCAACACCACTATCTGCCCACTCCAAGCTTTGCTCTGGTGGCGCGGCAAACATCATAAATAAACGTGCAGTATCTGCGCCGTAAGTGTCGATGAGTTCTTGAGGGTCAACGGTGTTGCCCTTCGATTTACTCATCTTAGTGCCTTCTTTTAGCACCATGCCTTGCGTAAGTAAGTTTGTGAATGGCTCATCATTTTTGAGCAAGCCAACATCACGCATTAATTTATTAAAGAAGCGCGCATAGAGTAAATGCAAAATCGCGTGCTCAATACCACCGATGTATTGGTCAACAGGCAACCAATAGTTAGCACGCTCATCCACCATGCCTGTGTGGCAATCAAAACTTGCGTACCGTGCGAAGTACCATGATGACTCAAAGAAAGTGTCCATCGTGTCAGTTTCGCGCGTGGCTTTGCCGCCACAAGTTGGGCAAGTCGTTTCGTAGAAGCCAGGGTCTTTTTTAATGGGTGAGCCGACGCCGTCCATTACCACATCTTCTGGTAAGCGCACAGGTAATTGGTCTGCAGGAACAGGCACTTCCCCACAGCTACCGCAATGCACGATAGGGATAGGGCAGCCCCAATAGCGTTGGCGTGAAACACCCCAATCGCGTAAACGGTATTGCGTACGACGTTTACCTAATTTCTTTGCACTAAGGGCTTCAGCAATTTTGCTAGATGCGCTATCAAAGTCTAGACCATCAAATGCACCTGAATTAAACAGCACACCATGTTCTGTATATGCAGTATTAAGTGGTAAGTCTAATTCGCCATTAGTTGGTTTAATCACGGCTTTCAAAGGCAAGCTATATTTATTCGCAAACTCAAAGTCGCGTTCATCATGCGCTGGAACAGCCATTACTGCGCCTTCGCCGTAGCTAATCAATACATAGTTAGCCACCCAAACAGGCAATTGGTCGCCAGTCAGCGGGTGTTGAACAAACAAGCCTGTCGCCATGCCTTTTTTCTCAGCAGTCGCCATGTCAGCTTCAGCCACGCTACCCATTTTGCATTCTTGGATAAATGCTTGAAGCGCAGGGTTGTTTTTAGCTGCTTCAGTAGCTAGTGCGTGCTCTGCGGCAACCGCTACATAAGTTGCACCCATCAGTGTATCTGGGCGAGTTGTATAAACCTTAAGATTGCCAGCGCCGCCAACGATAGGAAACTCGACTTCACAGCCGTAGCTTTTACCTATCCAATTACGTTGCATGGTTTTAACTTGTTCAGGCCAGCCCCCAAGCTTGTCGAGGTCAGCCAATAACTCATCGGCATACGCCGTGATCTTCATGAAGTATTGTGGAATGTCGCGCTTCTCAACCACCGCGCCAGAGCGCCAGCCCTTGCCATCAATTACTTGCTCATTGGCGAGTACAGTTTGGTCAACAGGATCCCAATTGACCGTGGCCGTTTTTTTGTAGATGAGACCTTTTTTGAAAAGCTCAGTAAATAACCATTGCTCCCAACGGTAATATTCTGGGGTGCACGTGGCGATTTCTCTATCCCAAGAAATGCCCAAGCCTAAAGACTTGAGTTGCGCTTTCATGTGTTCGATATTGCTATACGTCCAACCAGCAGGCGCTACATTGTTTTTAATCGCTGCATTCTCTGCAGGCAAGCCAAACGCATCCCAGCCCATTGGTTGCATTACATTAAAGCCACGCATGCGGTGGAAACGGCTCAGCACATCACCAATGGTGTAATTGCGCACATGGCCCATGTGCAAACGACCGCTTGGATAAGGGAACATCGACAAGCAGTAATACTTTGGCTTATCGCTCTTCTCGGTCGCCTTAAAAGTTTGATTGGTTTCCCAATATTGCTGGGCGTGTTCTTCGATTTCTTTAAATGGATATTGCTGTTGCATGGCAAATATTTTTGTGTGGATAATTAAGCTTGAATTATACCTTGAAGCCACAGGTATGTGCGGATGCATCACTGAATTGCTGTGGTCTTGAAGGCAATAAAAAAGCCATCCCAAGGATGGCTTTTGGCGGGGCTATTTTTCTTATACGTTAAATCTAAAGTGCATTACGTCACCATCCTGCACGATGTATTCTTTGCCTTCCAGACGCATCTTGCCGGCTTCTTTTGCACCTTGTTCGCCTTTATGTGCAACAAATTCGTTAAAAGCAATTACTTCGGCGCGGATGAAGCCACGTTCGAAGTCAGTATGAATAACGCCAGCTGCTTGTGGTGCAGTTGAGCCTTTACGAACAGTCCAAGCCCGAACTTCTTTAACGCCTGCTGTGAAGTAGGTTTCTAAGCCGAGTAGGGCATACGCTGCGCGAACAACGCGGTCTAATCCTGGTTCAGTTAAGCCTAGCTCCTCTAAGAATAACGCTTTGTCTTCGTCCTCTAGGTCCGAGATTTCTGCTTCAATTTTTGCGCAGATACTCACTACTGGGGAGCCTTCTTTTTTGCCTAGTTCAACAATTGAATCAAGCAATGAATTGTTACTAAAGCCTGTTTCATCAACGTTGGCGATGTACATCACTGGTTTAACAGTAATAAGACAAAGTGGCTTGAGTAGATGCAATTCGTCAGCATCCAAACCTAATGTGCGAACGGCTTTGCCTTCATCTAGGCCCTTTTGAACTTTAGCCAAAACAGCACAAAGCGCAATCGCTTCTTTGTCGCCTGATTTTGCTTTTTTGCTTTCGCGTTGAACAGTTTTATCTACAGTTTCCATATCAGCAAGCGCGAGTTCGGTGTTGATGGTTTCAACATCTGAAAGTGGGTCAACTTTATTAGCAACGTGCACCACGTTAGCATCGTTAAAACAGCGTACGACGTGAGCAATCGCATCGGTTTCGCGGATATTGGCTAAGAATTTGTTACCCAGGCCTTCACCTTTTGACGCGCCAGCTACCAACCCTGCAATGTCAACAAACTCAACAATCGCAGGTTGTACTTTTTGCGGATTGACGATATCAATCAATGGCTTCATACGTGGATCAGGCACTTCAACTATGCCCACGTTAGGCTCAATAGTACAAAAAGGGTAGTTTTCTGCCGCGATACCTGCTTTGGTAATGGCATTGAAGAGCGTTGATTTACCTACGTTTGGTAGGCCGACAATTCCGCATTTCATAATTTTTCCTGTTCAGTAAATTCGTAACTAATTTTTAGTGTGCAATTTTAACATTGCCGCTTCAAACTCGCCTTTTAATAGCAAAGGCAACAGTGTTGTGCTTTCGTCTATATTTTCTTCTATCGCGCGCATTTCATCGCGACTCGGGTCATGTAAAACAAAATTCGCGACAGCATTTTTATCACCTGGATGGCCTATCCCTAAGCGTAATCGCCAAAAATCAGGCGTGCCTAGTTGTGCAGCAATATCCTTAAGGCCATTGTGCCCACCATGACCGCCGCCTTTTTTGAGCTTTACGGTGCCAGGGGGTAAATCTAACTCGTCATGCACGACTAAAATAGACTCTGGTGCGATTTTGTAAAACTTAGCTAATGCAGCCACAGCACGTCCGCTAGCATTCATAAAAGTTGTTGGTTTGAGTAACCATGCTTCATCATTGCTAGATTTTAAGCGACCAGCATGACCAAAAAACTTGGCTTCAAGGTTAAGCTTGCTGCCTGTTTCGGCGCAGATTTGATCTATCCACCAAAAGCCAGCATTGTGGCGAGTGGACTCATATTGTGCGCCTGGGTTGCCTAGTCCAACGATTAGTTTGATTTGACTCATAGCCTATTGTCGCTCATGCAGCCTAAAATGATTTCAAAGCCTGAAAATAATAACGCGCGTTCCGGAAAAACCGAAACGCGCGTTATAGAGGTCAATCACACAGGTGATTAAGCTTCTGGAGTTGCTTCCGCTGCTTCATCAGCTGCTGCTGCAGCACCACCGCGAGTTTTCGCGATACTTGCAACAGCAATGTCAGCGCCGTGCGCTAATTGTACGAATTCAATGCCTTTAGGCAATTTGATTTCTGACAAGTGAACTGAATGACCCATTTCTAGGTTAGCCAAGTCAACTTCGATAAACTCTGGCAAGTCTTTTGCCAAGCAGCTTACGTCAGCTTCTGTAGCGATGTGAGCAACGATACCGCCACCAATTTTTACGCCTGGAGCGATTTCACCGTTGATAAAGTGCAATGGCACTTTAACGTGGATTTTTTCTGTTGCGCTAACACGTTGAAAGTCGATGTGTTGAATGGTGTTGCGAACTGGATGCATTTGATAGTCACGTAATAATACAGACTCTTTTTTGCCATCTAAGTTAAGCGTCAAAATAGAAGCGTGAAATGCTTCATGGCGGAATTCCATGAACAACGCTTTCAAATCAAATTCAACGCTTACTGCGTCTTTACCAGCACCATAAACTACACCCGGTACTTTAGCTGAACGGCGAAGACGGCGGCTCGCACCCGTACCTTTCGCTGCACGTGTTACTGCTGAAATTTCAATAGCCATTTTTACTACTCCTAAATTTAACCAAAAATCATCTTTTGGCTTTTCAAAAACTGTTATCCGCGACCAGATAACAGGGGTGTGATGCGCTTGTTACCAAACGCATCGAAACTTTAATTAATCTTCAAACAATGAGCTTACGGAGTCTTCATTGCTAATGCGGCGAATGGTTTCGCCCATCAATTCACCAACGCTAAGTTGACGAATCTTTTTGCAAGCTAGGGCATCTTCACGAAGTGGAATCGTATCGGTTACGACTAGCTCATCAAGTTCTGAAGCGCTAATGCGTTCAATCGCGGAGCCTGAAAGCACCGGATGAGTACAGTAAGCAACGACTTTAATTGCGCCTTTTTTCTTGAGTGCTGCTGCTGCTTCGCATAGCGTGTTCGCAGTATCCACCATGTCGTCCATGATAACGCAGGTACGGTCCGCAACGTCGCCAATGATATTCATTACTTTAGCCACATTGGCTTTAGGACGACGTTTGTCGATAATCGCTAAATCTGAACCCATTTGCTTAGCTAACGCGCGTGCGCGCACTACACCGCCAACGTCTGGCGATACAACCACTAAATTATGGTGATCTTGTTTAGTGAGGTCATCTAGCAATACAGGTGAAGCGTAGATGTTATCCACTGGGATTTCGAAAAAGCCTTGGATTTGATCTGAGTGCAAATCCATCGTCAATAAACGGTTAACGCCAACACTAGTGAGCATATTGGCAACTACTTTTGCAGTAATTGCAACGCGGGCAGAGCGTGGGCGACGATCTTGTCGAGAATAGCCGAAATAAGGAATGGCTGCAGTAATGCGGCCTGCAGATGCCCGACGCAGTGCGTCAACCATGACCATCACTTCCATTAGTGTGTCATTGGTTGGGGCGCAAGTTGATTGCAATACGAACACGTCTTTGCCGCGAACGTTATCTTGTAACTCAACCATAACCTCGCCGTCGCTGAAACGGTCAACGGTTGCACGTCCAAGCTTCATGCCCAAGTGAGCTACCACTTTTTCAGCAAGTTGAGGGTTGGCAGTGCCTGTAAACACCATCATGTCGCCTTTGGCCACAGTGGATTCCTTTACGCTATAAAAACAAAAAAAGCGTGTAATGCTACACGCTCCGTCTTGTAATACTGGCTGGGGAAGAAGGATTCGAACCTTCGCATGCCGGAATCAAAATCCGGTGCCTTAACCAGCTTGGCGACTCCCCATTTGATCTTTACCTAAAGTGCAGGAATCAAATTATACAGCGGATGCTGTTGTAATCCGAGCGCTGCAACACAAAATATTTCAGTGTTTGCAATTTCTTTTGGCAGGGCTTTTACGATGTCATTTGCTTCAGTTGAACTTTCAACTGCGACAAAAACGGACGCGCCAGAACCGCTCATTCGTGCTTGAGTAAATTGATTTAACCAATTCAGACAAGCATTTACTGCCGGATATTTCTGACAAACCACTGCTTCGAGATCGTTATGAAAACTTACATTTTCATATTCAAACACTAGGCTTTGTTTTTCTTTGCCGATTTGCTTCAAATTCAGCATCTCGGAAAAGGCCGCTATTGTCGTGGGAAACGTGTTTCTTGTCAATTCCTCAGCGCTAAAAATTTCAGCAGTTGAAACATGCACTTTGGGCGTGACAATCACAAAGTGCGAGGCTGGCAGCTGAATCGGCTGTATTTTTTCGCCTATACCCTCTACCCAACCATTTTCGCCAAAAATAAAAAAAGGAACATCCGCGCCAAGTTTTAAGCCTAATTCCATTAATGATGTTTTACTTAAACCCAAACTCCAAAGGTGGTTGAGGGCAATTAATACGGTGGCGGCATCTGAGCTACCGCCCCCCAAGCCGCCCCCCATAGGAATATTTTTAATCAGTCCAATATCTGCGCCTAACGAGCAGTGCGTATGGGCTTGCAACAGTTTTGCAGCTTTTACACATAAATCTTGCTCTGCTTTGACATTCGCATTTTCGGTCACGCGATGAATTTGACCGTCATTCCGAACTTTTAGAAAAATAGTGTCATGTAAGTTAATGAGGCGAAATACGCTTTGAAGTAGATGGTATCCATCAGCGCGGCGACCAGTGATATGCAAAAATAAATTGATTTTTGCTGGCGCTAAAAAAGCGTGGAAGCCTTTTGCGGTAAGTTGATGGTTTAAATCTGACATGGCCAAAGACTAATGGGTTTGAGCCGAGTTCTCGGCATCTAATACTGAAAATTGTGGAGAGATATCCCAGCTTTCAATCACAAGGCGAACATTTATCTTTGGATTGCGTAAGTTAATTTTACTTGGCAATGCTGGTTGACTGTTATTTTGATATTGCATATAGCTCACTTCCCAACCATCCTGGGTGAATTTACTAAGATGACCTTTGTCATCCCAAGAGAAGGTAGTTACAACGCCATTCGCAGGGCGGCCAACAATCCAATCAGACAGTTTTGAAAACGGTAAACGCCAGCCTAGCGTTAGTTGCGTCAAGGTTTCGGCATCTTCCGCTTTGATGGTTTTCCCATTTTGCGAAATTAAGCTCACACCATCTACATTTTTGGTAATCGCCGCAATTTTATTGCCGAGCGGTGAGTATAAATCGATTAGATCATTCTCTGGCGAATGTACCCAATGAATGTTGCCTGAAGCACCGTATCCTTGACTTTGAACGCCCATGCGGCCATCAATTTTAAACTCAGTCACTTTCGCAATTTCAGCTTGATGTTGTTGTGCTTCTGGCGGAATGGCTGGCGCTACAGTTGTTACTGGTGGTGCAGTGCTATTATCAGCAGCGGTAGGGCTGGTATTTACACTGGCACAGCTAGTCATCATCAGGCCAGCAATTAAGAGGTAAAGGCTGGCACAAGGATATTGATGATTTACTATAAACACTGAAAAAAGGCTTAAGGTTTAAATTTTTTAATGGTTTTGAGCAGTGCGTCGCTGTCTGGGCTTGCTTTAAGTGCTTCTGTCCAAATCTTGCTAGCTTCCTCTTGCTTGCCTTGCTTCCAAAGTACTTCGCCTAAATGCGCAGCAATTTCACTATCGTTTTGCAAGTTGTAGGCTTTGTTTAAGTACTCAAAAGCTTTATCAAGGTTACCAAGTCGGTATTGCACCCAGCCCATGCTATCCATAATGTAATGGTCGTTAGGGCTCAGTTCTAGTGCTTTAGCGATGAGCTTGTTTGCTTCTTCTAGTTTGACACTTCTGTCTGCAAACGAATAGCCAAGCGCATTGTAGGCTTGTGCAAAGTCAGGTTTGATTTTGATCAGCTTACGCAATTGCGTTTCTAACACTGTATATTGCTGGACACGTTCAGCAGCCATGGCATAGTCGTAAATCAACTCATTGGCGTTGGGCATGTTAGCCACAGCCTTGCCGAGTAATTCGTACGACTCTTGAAATCGCTTTGCTTGCGCTAAAAGATTAGCTTGGGCAGTAATCACTTGTGCCAACTGTGCATCGCTTAAGTTTTCTAAGTCATCGAGCATTTGAATTGCAGCGTCAGCTCCTTGGCTACGTGAAATAACATTGGCCATACTCAACTTAGCATCTAAATAATGGTCGGCTTGCTGGCTTGATGCATTTTCTCCTGGGTGTTGAACCTTGCTATACCAATTAATGGCTTCAGCATCATTGTTATTTTTTTCGGCAATCTGACCTAAATAAAGATAAATCGGGTCTTTGTTTTTAATATTGCTATCTAATGCTTGAAGGAAGAACTTTTGGGCATCATCAAATTCATTGCTTTGCACCGAAAGCAAACCAACCACTACTAAAATCTCTGGGTTGTTGTTCGCAAGCTTAGAAAGTTTGAGGAGTTCAGGTTTGGCCTCGTTAAAACGCGATTGTTTAATTAGCATGCGAGCCAAATTTAGGCGGGCATCATTTGCATCTGGGGTGTCATTCAAGAAGCTGCGATAGAAGGAAATTGCTTGGTCGGGTGATTCATTAAACAGAATATCGGCCTGTTGAATTGCTGCCATTTCCCAATTCGGGCGCAATTGATTGGCGAGAATAGTCTCACTCAATGCCAGTTGTAAGTTGTTTGCTTGAAATGCCGCTTGACCAATTGTATAGTGCGCTTCGGCCAGTTGTGGGTAAGGTGCTGCTAACTCTTGCACCAAATGCAACACGATTGTTTTGTTGGGTTGATGCGAGAATAGGCTGTTTAGGTATAAGAAGCCGTTGGCGCGCGTATCTTCTTTTTCGAGTAACTTTTGCAATAGTGGTTTTGCTGCATTTAAATCGCCATTAATCACATATAACTGTGTGGCGGCCTGTTGCGCTTCGGTTGAGTTTGCGTCTAACTCTAGCCAGAGTTTTGCCGTTTCCAATGCGGCTTGGGCGTTTTTGCTGTACATCGCCACTTTGGCTGCACGTTCTGCCAGGCGAACATCACGGCTTGATTTAGCTAAGTCAAAAAATAGTTTGGTAGAAAGTCCTAGCTCACCACGCTGGCCAGCCACTTCAGCTGCAAGGTACTTAAATACAAATTCACCATTAGCTTGGGTTTGCACGTCGGATGTAGTTGCTTCTGTGGCTGCTTGGGCATTTGTATTCGCCAAAGCTAACAAGCCAATCGAAAACGCAGCCATCAGCATTTTTGTTTTGATTGGAAACTGATTTTTTGATTTTTTTGACATGATGTTGATTCGTTTCTTCGCTGATAGTGAATGAACTAGATAGTTGTTAGTCAGTGACACCTTATGCAAGTTCATCCATAATGAGGGCTGACTATAGCTTTTTAATTGAAACTTTCCAATAGGACTTGTTTCAAAGATCAAGATTGTTGATTAAATACAATTCACTGATTGACCAGCGCTTGACATTTGTCAGGCGTTTTTTTAATTTAGCATGCCTCAGAAAACGGCTTGTAATTTGGATTTGGCTTAGCCAAAAATGTGGAGTCTTTAATTTTTTATGACTACTTTAACTGTTGAAGCAAACAACCTTACTCGCATTTATGGCGGCCGCGAGGCAGTCAGTGACGTGAGTTTTACCTTAAGTAAAGGTGAGGTGCTTGGTTTCCTTGGCCCAAACGGCGCAGGCAAATCTACCACCATGAAAATGCTGACAGGTAATTTAGCGCCTAGTAAAGGTAGCGTTAAAATCTGTGGCGTAGACATGATAGAAAATCCAAAAGAAGCGAAAGCTTTGATTGGGTATTTGCCAGAAACCCCACCACTTTACCGTGAGTTTACTGTGGATGAATTTTTGGCGATTGCTGCGCGTTTGCATGGCGTGAGTGGTAAGCATATTAAAACAGCGGTTCAGCGCGCCAAAGAGCGTTGCGGCTTAACCGAAATGAGCAAACGTCTGATTGAGAACCTATCTAAAGGTTACCAACAACGTGTGGGAATTGCACAGGCGATTATTCATAATCCAATGGTAGTGATTCTAGATGAGCCGACCGTTGGTTTAGATCCAATTCAAATTCGTGACATCCGCGCTCTAATTAAAGAGCTTGGCGGCGAGCATAGCGTGATTCTCTCAACGCATATTCTTCCTGAAGTTGAGATGGTTTGTGACCACGTGCAGATTATTGATAAAGGTAAGTTGGTTTTCAATGGCTCGATTGATATCCTCAAACAACAACGTCATGGCAATAAATTGCTGATTGGTTTAACGAAGCCGCCAGCGAACGATGAGTTACTCAAGGTGCCAGGTGTTGAGGCGGTTGAGGCGCTGCCTAATGGCTTGTTACGTGTTCGCTATACAGCAGGTAAGGCACCAGCTGAAGCCTTGGTTCAAGCAGCGGTTTCAAAGGGATGGGGGTTGCATCAAATTAATCCTGACCAAACAAG
>Ga0007848_1000174_pt1 | contig 25878 bp, 36 predicted proteins | sample CryBogCBH18Jul08_FD_71209 | JGI IMG/M metagenome (GOLD analysis project Ga0007848, IMG submission 71209) | Freshwater microbial communities from Crystal Bog, Wisconsin, USA - CBH18Jul08 | ecosystem: Environmental > Aquatic > Freshwater > Lake | place: Crystal Bog, Wisconsin, USA | collected...
ACCACCATTTAAAACCGTAGCACTAGTTACTGAACCTCCGCTTACCGTCAATTGAACTATAGCTCCGCTTCCTATAGGAACTGAACAAGCATAACTAGAAGAAATTTGAGCATAGGCCCCAGCAGGAGTTAATTGTCCATAGCCATATTGTCTAACTTGAGATGGTGGATTATAACCAGAACCACCATAAAGATTGCTATAACTTGTAATTACACCATTTGTAACAATTAAATTAGCACCAGCAGCATCTACACCAGTTTCATCATCCCCACCAGAGCCACCTTGTGATAAATTTAAAAATCTGATATTAACTCCACGATTATAACCAGATCCACCATTGTTGATAATCAAATCTACAATTGAGCCATTATTGACTACAGGCGTAATTACAGCTCCAGAGCCTGCCGTAGCTCCAGATGGCGGATTACCCATTGTTAAACTTAATTTAGAACCAATATTGCCAAAATTATAAGGAGTACTTAAAAATATTTTGGTATCTTGTCCTGGTGTAAAATTGGTTTTATTGGTTACTAATGCCGAATAATTTAAAATTGTCATATTCTATGATAAAGTCCACCAACAGATAATTTTATTAAGGCAGATTCATAAGAAATACCAGAAACTAATTCTGTATATGGAACAATTATTGGCTTATCCAATATGGCAAATTCAGAACAAGCTAAAATTTTCATTACAGCAATTTGAGTAGATTTATTGGGATCAAATTGTCTTAATTGAATACTATATTTTTGATATATTTCTATTCCGCTATTAAAAGAACCATACCCATTTATATCAACCATACGAGAAATTACACATTCAATACCAGATTGAGTAGCCATTTTAAATTGAGTATCTAAAACAGGAGGTTCTACTTTAATTGCGGGTACAGTAGCAAATACAACATTATTTTTTATTAATTGATATTGTCCTAATTCTGTAGCTAATATATTTTGTAAAGTATTATTTAAAAACAATAATTGATTATCTATATCTGTTTGGGATGGTATTGATTGAAACGAAAAAACCATATTATTTTTAAAAATTATATATATTAATAGTATATGTCAAAAACAAAGCTCTTTCAAAAAAATGAAAGAGCAAAAAACCAAACATTTAAACTATGTATTTTTATTGTAACTTAATTGGTTAATCTTTTTAAAGATAAAATATCTTTGCTATCGATTGACACATTAAGTTTTTCCAAATGTTCACCTAAAGATTCTTGCAATTTTTTATCAAGAACAATTTCGTTATTTAAATTATTTTCTAAAATAATTTTAGAAAAATCTATTAACGATGCTTTGATAACATTTCTGGTAGATGTAATTAATTGAAATGTTTTAGTTTTTTTAATGTCGTTAACATTCATTTCGTTTTTTATTTGACCTTTTAAAAAATCAATACGTTCTGTAAGGTACAAATACTCTTCTTCAAGTTTTAAATATTCATTAGTCAATTCTGTTAATCTGTTTGTCATGTTAACGCACCCATTTTTGGTAATTTGATTAATTTGGCAAGGTATATGTTGCATTCCCATAATAATTGCCGCTTGAAAATAAGCATCTCCACGTAAAATTAAATAACGATTTTGTCTGTATTTAATTACTAAAGGTGCTAATTGTTCTGGAAATCTTTTTGTTTCGTTTAAAACATTAAAACAATATTTAATGTTTTTAGTAGAAGGCATATCGTTTAGACAAAATAAATTTTCAATTGGCATCCAAACGATAGGCAGTGTTTTCTTTTTTGTTGTTAGTTTCATAATTTAAAATGGAATTTCGCTGTCGTCTACTTCTTCAATAATTTTTTCTACTTTATCTCCTTCAAACAAATCAGCTTTGATTTTAGCAATTTCGCTAGAAGTAAATTTTGGTTCTTCTATTTTTTTATTAGCTTGACCAAAATCACTATAAATTTTAAGAAAATTATCAATTGTTTGTTCTAATTGACTATTTTCTTCAACAAATATATTTTCTAACTTTTCTCCAATTAGCCTAACGGTAGAAGACGAGCCATTATTTCTGTTTACTGTAACCAAATCACTTTGTTTGCCTATTTCAATAGACGGAGATGTTCTAGATTTAATTACAATATACGGATTTGTGTCACCATTGCGGTTTAAATCAAGCTGAAAGTCTACAATTATCTTTGACCTTGCTTTATTACTTAATCGTTTAATTGGCTGGCTTATAGCCTGATAAAACGATGTTTCCACTTCTTTGTAATAACTATCCAAAGATCTATTTAAAGAAATTCTAATACCTCCTTTAGTTTTATAAGAAAAAGGAGTATCGTGCAATGGCTGATTGTTTTCATCCAAAAATAAAATTAACAATCTTACTATTGATTCATAATTTGCTTTATCGCTTTGAACTTTTTCCCCATAAGTTGAATTATCTATTTTGTCAGCATAATATCCTCCAAATTCCCAATAACCATTTTGGTTTTTAGTATGAATTTCTTGAGGACTTCTTGACAATACAACAAATCTTAATTTGTGACCAATATAACCAGTAACAGTTTCTTCACCTTTTGTTTTTTTGTCAGGAAATTCAATTTCGATTTCTTTCCAATTATTGTCAGGTTTAAAATTGGCAGCTTCTACTTGAGATTTTGAAATAAACACTCCCCAAGGAATATTTAATTTGTGAATATCTTTTAAAGATAAATTTTTGGCGTTTTGAGTTTGACAATACGGAATGGAAATTTTATTAGGAGCTAATTCTTCGTTGGCAAATCTAGAAGCGTTAAACATGGTAGTTATGTTTTGTTCGTTAATTATGTACGTGTTATTTCTAACTTTTATAAGCATAGTTCATAACTACGCCCAATGTCAATATTAATTTAAAAATAATCTTAAATGTTACAAATTGTTAATTGTATTATACTAACTTGGTACAATACAAGTAAAGATTTGTAAAGAAAAATTTGACAAAAATTGGCTAATTTGACAAGAAAATAAGTTTTTTGACAAAAATATCGTTAGAAGTTACGCGAGTTACGCGGCTCCGCGTAACTAGCTAGGATTCTTATGGTGTATGGTTTTGATGCCAATTATATTAGCTAGCTGATAGTACCTTCTGGAATCCTTATCCAGTAATAATTAGAGGTTGTTTTTTATATCAAGTTACCAAAGTTACTCAAAAAAATGTTAGTTTAAAAGAAAAACTTACTTATACTATACTATCTTAGTATAATACAAGTAAGTTTTTTTATTTGCAAAGATGTTTTTACGCGTAACTCGCGTAACTAGGGTAAAAAAATGGGGCTAAATGCTTATCTGGTAAGGATTTCAGAAGGTACTATCAGCTAGCTAATATAATCGACCTCAAGTGTATACGCTGTAAGAATCCTAGCTAGTTACGCGGCTCCGCGTAACTCGCGTAACTTTAAAAAAAAAATAAATTTTATTTTTTGGCAATATGTCATAATGTGAAAAAAGAAATAATATTAATGGCAACCAATGAAATTTATAATATCGAGAGATAATTTGAACCATGGCTTAAATGCCGTAGTTTCGGTAATACCATCTAGACCGTCTCATCCTATATTGGCGACAATTCTTTTAGAAGCTAAAAATGATGCAGTGGTATTTACGGGATTTGATTTGGTTACAAGTATTCGAGTAAAAATTGATGCAATAGTAGAAAAAACTGGAACAATTGCATTGCCTATAGCAAGTTTAAAACCATTAATATCGAGAATAGAAGAACAAAATATTACAATTGAAGTAGTAGACAACATTGCTGTTATTACAACAAATTCTGGAAGTTTTAGAATTTCTGCTAGTGACCCATTTTATTATCCAGAAATAAAATTACCTGAAATTGATTATGAAATTGAATTAAATACTGAAATTTTTGTAGAAGGTTTAAATAATGTAGGATTTGCTTGTAGCAGAGATGATACAAAACAAATATTAACTGGTATAAGTATTACTTGTAAAAATGGAAAATTAGAGTTTGCGGCTACAGATGGTCATAGATTGGCAGTATCTAGTGTAGATATTGAAAATATGGTAGAAAATTTTAAAATAGTGTTACCTTTAAATGGTGCAAGAGAAATCATTAAATTAATTAAAGGTAATGAAAATTTTAAATTAAAAGTTAGCAAAAATAAACAAATCCAGATTGATATTGGCGATGATAGAATTATTACAAGGTTATTAGCTGGAGATTATCCTAGTTATAATCAGTTAATTCCAATAAATTGGGCAATATCACAAAAATTTGAAAAAAAACAACTAATTAGTAAAATTGAAATTGTTCAGATTATTGCAGATGCTAAAAACCATTTGGTAAAATGGAATATTGATAAAAACCATTTAACTTTAGAAGCAGCTAATGAAGGAGACAATGCTTTGGAAACAATTAAATATTTGGAAAAAGATTTTACTCCAATAACAATTGGATTTAATTCTAAATATTTATTAGATGGTCTAAAAATGATACCTGGTAACAACATTCAAATTAATTTAAATAAACCAAATACACCTGTAGTGTTTAATGGTGATTATCAAAAACACGAATACAAATATTTAGTAATGCCAGTTCAAATACTCAAATGATACAAAAACCAAAAATTGTACCCAAACCAGCAAATACTCCACAAGATGAACTATATTATCAAGCTCATGGCTATTTGTTTAATGTAGTAAAAATGAAAATTGAAAAAAATTTAAAGGGGTACAATCAAAGAACATTTAGTATTTATTTGGATGATTATTCTTACGAATTAGTATTTAGACAAGGTATAGATTATTCAAAATTAAAACACGCTTTAATTAGTCAATTATTAAACAAACCAGAAGAGCCATTATGGTTACATTGTTATCCTCAATATTCTCATAAAGATAAAAAATTTTATTTTTGTTTAATTTATTTTTCTACAAACAAACCTTCAGAAGCAATAGATAAAATATTTTATTTAAAAGGCATTTGGCAGCATATACCAGTTTTAAAAAACAATTATTTTACAGTTTACAGAAATAATAAATTAGATACTGAAGTTTTTATAAAAAATCTGCATCTTCCTTTAAATTGGTCAAAAAAAGCATGGTCTGTTAATAATAAAAACATTAAAGCAAAATTTAATGTGATTTTGGGAAAATTTGAAAACAATCAATTAAACCATCATTTAACATTATCAGAATCTAATAATATTCCAAAACGATTAAAAAATAATAAAATTAAAAAAAAGAAAAAATTATATATAAAATTAAAAAAATAATAATTAAAAATTATCTGAAATAAAATTTGACAAATAACCAGCGTTAGCTAATTTTTCTTGAAAAACTGGAACTGCACCTTCTGTAATCCAACGTCTAGCAGGTATTATTGTTTCGTTTTCGTTATCTAATATTGCACCTTCATGTACGATAGAAGCATATTCCATTGTATAAGTGTAAGTTGTTTTAAATTGAGAATCGTTATGCCATTGTAAACTATTAATTAAATATCCTAAATCTACAATGTCTCTAGGAGAAGATACTATTTCTCTATTTTTTCTAATAGTATATCTAGATTTTAACCATACCCATTTTTTTTCACGCATTTGATTTTTTTGTTCGTTTGCAAATTCTTCAACAATAAATTCAAAAGCTTGATCTATTGAATTTTCAAGATTTGACCAATTTAAACTCATTTTATGTTACCAATTTTTTTTAAAATATTTGTAAGTTGAGTTTTTTCAGTTTTTGATAATAAATTGGCAGCTTGTTGTAAAATTTCTTTTCCAAAATGTTCTTTAAAAGAATTACGTAAAATATCAATTTGTTCTATTTGATTTAATGAAATATTATCTGTTGGATTAATATAATTTATATCATCATCATCAGAACCATAACATTTATCATGTTCAGTTAAATTAAGAACATATGAAAATTCTTTAGCAATATGAATTGTTAATGGATTCATTGTAAATTGTCAATATATTTTATTATTATAAAACTAACTAACATAGATATTAACAAAATTATTAAACTAGTTGCAAACATGATTAAAAATTATACATTTTAGGAGGAGAAGCCGTACCTACAATTAAAGCTTGAGTAACAACATCTCCAATATCTTTTATAGATCTTTCTAAAATTTCTTTATCTGTTTTACTAAGTTGTTCAATGTTAAGATATTGACAAGATAAAGATTCAATTAAAACAGAATACATTGACTGTTCATCGTAAACAAAATTATCAATTGTATCTAAACTTCTAATTTTAATTTGTTCAGGAATAGTTTCATAATTTTTTTGTTTAAAAAATTTAGCAACTTGAGAACTACGTAAAATTATTGATATTTTTTCATAGCCATTTAAATTAAATTTTAAAATATAATCTGTTAACAATTGGCGAAGATTGTTACCTTTTCTAAAACCTTTAAGATCGTAAGAATTATTTTCAAAACATATAGCTGCTACAGCTAATATATTAATGTTATTAGCTGAAGAACCAACTGAAAATACTAAAGCTTTGTTCATTTAATTAATATATATACTTATTTTAACAAATTTGTTATAATAATACAAAATTAAAAAATCAATTTATTAAATGAAAATTGAAATTGAAATCAAACCAGAATTAGAGCATAGATTTAATCAATTTAAAAATGAAAGAAAAATTGAAGATAATTCAGAAGCAATAAATGCAATGCTTAATTGCAGATATCTTTATAATACTAAAGAAGATTATATTAATACAGATTTTGGTAAAGTTTATTATAGAAGAAATACCAAAAAATGGCATTCTGAAGGAGAAAAAGAAAATTATATAACTTGGAATCACTACGAAATATTTATTTATTTAAATAATAATTTTAAAGCTATTGCCAATTCTCTTTATCAAGGAGATGTTGACAAATTATACGAATATGTTTCTGAAAAAATCGATTTAAAATTAAATTTAGATCAGCATATATACAATTATCCAAAACATATTATACATTTTTATTTAGTTGAAGAATCTCCAATTGGATATTAAATAAATAGCATCTACAATTAAATAAAAAATGCTTAATATTTTCATTTCAATATAAAGTTGATTTATACTAGATAAAAATAACAAATCAGATATAAATCTAATAAAAATTCCCATATTTTGGTTATTATTAATTAATAAAAAATAACCAAGAAAATTTAATGATATTGCAATTTTACGCAATATTGAAATCATTGCAAATTAATCTTTTTTCAATAATTTCTATATAATTTTTACTAATTTCGCTACCAATATAATTTCGATTCATTTTTTTGGCTACAACTGCTGTAGTTCCTGTACCCATAAAAGGATCGTAAATAATATCATTTTCTTTTGAAAAATTTTTTAAAATTATATTAATTAATTTTTCTGGAAATTTAGCACCATGTCCTTTAACGTTTAATTTTTCTCTATTAATAGTCCAAACATCATCAAGTGTACCTCGTTTAAAAATAGCGGAACGAAATTGACGACTAATTGGATAATCTTTTTCAAATACAAGAATTAATTCAGAACGTCTATTTAATACTTGTTTTCCAATAGCTGGTTGAGCGTATTGTTTATCCCAAACAATTATATCTTTTAAATTTTCAGAAAAATCTCCAATTATTTTAAAAAATGCTCTTTTACTTCCAGTAACTATTTGAATGTTATAAAAAATAAGATTACTAATTCTTAATAATTCTGTTAAGACGTTACTATGAAATTTATAATATTCATCAATAGGAAAATTATCAGAAAAATCTTCGTATTTAGTGCTAATTTCTTTAACAATTTGTCTTGAACAATATTTACCTTTTCGTATACGCAAATTCATATTATATGGTGGTGATGTAATTACCACGTTTACATAATTATCTGGTATACGTTTCATAGTATCTAAACAAGATTCATTAAAAATTTTATTTAGTAAATCCACGTTATATTTACATTTTTGAGTTATATTAAAAATAACATTAAAACAATAGCCTTCAATTACCACATTAGAAGCCTAAAACGTCACTAAAATAATTATAACATTTTTAAATAATATAATTATTATTGATAATATAATTAAATTTTTAATGTTTATGGAAAAACTTTATTATAAATAAAGTGATTAATTTTAATACATCAACAAAAATGTTAGAACAATTATTTACCAATGAAGATATTTCAATTCGTGGAGAAGTAGCATCTAATTCCAATACATCAGTAAACCTATTAGAATTGTTATCTACTGATAAAAATGAGTGGGTTCGTAGTAATGTGGCATTTAATTCCAATACTCCTACAAATTTATTAGAAAAATTATCTACTGATGAACATAGTTGGGTTCGTGATAACGTAGCATCTAATTTCAATACACCAGTAAGTTTGTTAGAAAAATTATCTACTGATAGAAGTAAAAATGTTAGACGTAATGTAGCATCTAATCCCAATACACTAGTAAGTTTGTTAGAACAATTATCTAATGATGAAAATGATTGGGTTCGCTGTAATGTGGCACGTAATCCCAATACACCAGCAATTATATTAGAAAAATTATCTACCGATGACAATGATTCAGTTCGTAGTAATGTAGCATCTAATTCTATTACGCCAATAAATTTGTTAGAAAAATTAGCGGATGATAAATATATTTTGGTTCGTGCAGAAGTAGCACGTAATCCCAATACACCAGCAATTACATTAAAAAAATTATCTAATGATTCAGAAGAATACGTCCGTCTATGTGCAACAAACAATCTGTGTCAGCAAAACAAATAGAAATTAGCTGAAGCTAGAACTAGCAACAGTCAAACCAAATGATATTGCCATAATTACGTCATCATTTTGACCAGTAAGAGCTTCTAGTTTACCTTCGTTGTTTCTAAAAGATTGAAATTCGTTAGTAACAATTGAATCATTTGGTAAAATTAACATATTGCGTTCTAGAGTTAATAGTAATCTATTAATCATTACAGGTTTGCTAGAACCAGTAGTTTTTATAGCATCAATATTAGTTCCAGAATTTTCACCGCATAATTTTTCATAATAAAGTTGACCACCGCTATTAACTTCTATACCAACAGCTACAGGATTATATTTTTGAATTAATTTGGAAAAATTATATAAATTAACTTCATTTGCTTTTTTTCTGGCCCTATACATATCAACTAAATAAAATTTTTCACCAGAGGATTTTAAAACAATTGCTACAGTATAATCTGTACCTTGTAAAGAAGTATCTATACCAATATAATAAGAAGCATTGTAATCAATTTCTCGTTCCCAAGCACCAAAATTAGCACGTTTAATTAATTCATCATCAAATACGGTAGTGGCAGCATTTACAAATGATAAATTATATTCTTGATCTACAATTTCTTTTGTTAAACCAAATTGGTCTTGTAAATTTTCTAAATATGTTTCTTTTTGCAATTTAAATTTTGGATGGTCTAACCAATGTGTAATAAACACTGACCAACCCTTTTCATTAGTCCAATATTGAGTAGGAGATATTTTTTCGTTTTTAATTTGTTCACAAATATCTAAAATATTTTTATTACCATTATTGGACGATATACGATCCCAATACCAGCCAGATTGACCATTAGGTGTAGATAAAATTATAATTCTAGCTTTATCTCCCATAACAGTTGTACAAGGTATAGCAGATTTATAAATCTCTTCAATATCTGTTACAAAAGAACTTTCATCAAATAACAAATCGCTAACAGATTCTAAACCTCTAGCACCATTTGGCGTAGAATTTCTAAAAAGGATACGACCACCATTAACAAATTCTAAATCTGTTAAAGAATCAGTCATAACAGAACAATATTTATAAAGATATTCAATAGTTCTTCTTAAACGTTTAGCAATGTTAGAAGTATCGGATTGACTTTTAGAAAAAATTACAGCTAAATAGCCAGGATTTTTAATTGCCTTATACAAAAAATAATTAGTAACAGTTTCGGTTAATCCAAGCTGTCTAGTTTTAGTAATAATGGTTGTAGTATGAGTTTGAATTTGTTCTATAAGTTTTTCTTGATAAGCATAAGGGTCAAATTTTATTAAACCATCACCACTTCTAATTGTACAAATGCGAGCAAAATCAGCCCAATTATCTGGAACAGATAAAAGTTTTCCATTGTTGTTGTTTGTTGGTCTAAAATTCTGTTTATAATTTTTGTTAAGCGAATAGGAATGTAATTTGGATCTGTTGCTACTCATTTTGTTGTTTTTCTAAAAGTAGATCTTTAATTCCAGTAATATCTAAATATTGATTAATGGCTTTTTCATTAGATTCTGTAAGAATGCTATCAATTTTGGCAATATTGACACCATCAATTGTTTTTTCATAATCCAATTTAACAAAACCATAATTATGTTTAAATTGAGAACTAAGAATTTCATGACGGTCTAAAGTTTCTAGTACTAATTTTATTCTTCTTTCAACAATGTCAAAATATAATTGTTTTTCTGCTTCTAACAACAATTTTGCTTGTTGAGTTTTAAAAGCTTCTGATCTTTCTCTCCATTGCCAACGAATAGCTATTTTAATCCATTGAATTGGAGCTGGAACCTTACTATTATTTTTTAACGCTTTAATCGCTACAGGATCGTTAAGAGTTTTTTGATGTTGTAAATAATTTGTATAAGCCACACTTAACGATTCTTCGTCAATAATTCCCGGCAAATAAAATTGTACAAAACGCAAATACCAATCTATAGGCTCGTTTTGTAATTGCCCCCAAAATTCTGTTTTGTTTTCGACCTTTTCCATGCTCACCCTAAAATAAATACTAATACTAACATATTACAACGTATTTAATACATTTTCCCATTCTTCAACGTTTATTTGTAATTTTCTGGCTGAAACTCTACGCCAAGATTTTCCTTTAACAAATTTTGCTTTTTGAGGAAAACTTTCAGATTGCCAAATTTGACGATAAATCAATTGTGCATCATAATTAAAATATTCTGAAGCCTCTCTAATTGATATCCACTCTTTCATTACAAACTTAACCATATCAAGTATTTTGTTGTTTATTAATATTAATTATACCAAAATTAAAAATGATAGAAAAAATAGAAAAATTAAATAATAAACTAAATAAAATTAAATTAAGAATTAAAGGTAATAAAATTTATTTAAGGGGTACGTTTCCAGCCAAACCAAATGATGGATTATTGCCCAAACAATATGAATTGTCTACAAAATTAAATGCAGATGACTATGGAATTAAAATAGCATTTGCTAGAGCGCAAGATATGGAATCTAAATTAATATTAGATAAATTTAAATGGGACGATTATATTGAAGCGGGAGAAATGGGAGAAAAACCTATCAGTAAATGGATAGAAGAATTTGAAACAAATTATTGGTTAACTCATGATTTTACTCCAAATCGCTATATTACGTTAAAAAATAATTATTTACAATATTTTAAACATTTACCTTTAGACAAACCATTAAATCAAAAAATTATTGAGCCATTGTTAGCAGAAAGTTTACCATCATCAGCTAAAAGAAAAACTAGTTTAATTGCTTATAAAGCTTTATTAAATTTTGCCAAAATAAATCACAATTTAGATAAATTTAAATCTTCATATAAGCCAAAAATTAAAAGAGAAATACCTACAGATAAAGAAATTGAAGATATTGTAGAATCTATTCCAAAAGAAATGCAATGGTCATTTGCCATGTTAGCTACTTATGGTTTGAGAATACACGAGCTAGCTAAAATAGACATTAATAAAATTAAACAAGAACCTCATGTGATATATGTAGCCGAAGAAACCAAAACAAAAAGTAGAGCAGTTTATCCTGTTCCTCCACAATGGGTTAACAAATGGTCGCTTTGGAATAAGCATTTACCAGAAAATGTTAAAGAAAAAGATTTACCAAATTGCTTTTTTGGCAATTATATGGCTTGTCGATTTAGATATATGGCTTATCGCTATTCAAACAGACAAAAATTTAGTCAATATTTTTTTAGAGATGCTTATGCCATTCGATGCAATTTATATGGTATCGATAGTTCAATTGCTTCAAAATGGATGGGACATTCTTTAACTGTTCATTTCAATAGCTATTTAAAATATTTTGATGAAATTCATCATCAAAAAACATGGGATAAAATGAAAGAACAATATTTTAAAAAAAACGAGGCAGAATAACTACCTCATAACAAACAACCAATAGTAAAATTGTATCATGTTTATATTAAAAAAACACATTAGGGAAAAATTAGGGAAACAAATTTTGAAATTATTGTATAGTAATAGTTTTGACTGTTCAACTTATTTCTCTGTAAATTATGTAAAAATATTTTACATAATACAATCAAAACCCTTATTAATACATTAAAAGTTGTATATAATAAGGGTTTTATAGTTTATTTAAATAAAACGTATTACAATAAATAAACAAATAAGTTTAATTATTATTAAATTTTTTAGGGAAGTTTTTAAGCAAATTAGGGAAATTCTAGGGAAAAAAATTAACATACTTTTTGCACACTTAAAATTGTAGATTTTTAATGTATTTTTATTAATATTTTAAAATTCACTTTTTTTTTATTTTTACTGCTTGACTATAGTATGGCTGTAATATAAAATTTATTAAGTCTTAATTACTAATCATATTATTTTATGAATCAAAGTTTAGTTGCAATTTACTTGTATAGAATTAAAGATGTTATAAACGAACAAATGTTTTTAACAGACAACAAAAAAACCAACGATCAATTGTTGGAATCGCTGGTTTTATTGGATAAATCTATTGATCAACTATATTCTAGACATCTTGAATCAAAACATAAACAGCTATACAAGTTAATAATTCAAGATGGAGAACAAGATTTAAAAATCTTGGAATAGATTATCTGATATGTTTGTTTTTTCTCCCAATAATTCTTCTGCGCAATCAGGATCGGCTTCTAGAACATCATCTAAATCTGATAACAATTTTTCCCATTGATAAAAAAACTCTCTTCTAATGTTTGGGGTTAATGCTGTTAAAATTTTAGCTAAAACGCTTACACGCATATCCCCAACATTTAATTTTTTAATTCTAGTTATATCATTTTGGGTAACATGAGCAGTTTCAGCAAGTTCTTTATTAGTAAACCATTGTATTGGTTGAAGAATTTGTCCTAATATTACATAAGGATTGGGATAACCTCCAAGTTCTAACAAAATACCCTTTTTTAAAGGTATTTTTTCTTTTTTCTGTTGTTTAAGCATTATTAATCACATATTTAAATAATAATAATACCATTTTAAAGGTATTTTATTTTTTAGTAAAGTGTTTAAATACATTTATACGACATAATTTTTATATTAAATTTAATAAATCATTTATATCGCATTGAAAATAATCACAAAGCGTTTCTATTGATTCGTTTTCAATGCGAACAAATTTATTATTATAAATTTTATTGATTGTTGTAGCGGACAAGCCTGTGGCTTTAGCAAGATTAAGTTGATTAATTGGTGGATTTTGAGAAGCCATTAAAATAGGCAAACGAGATTTAATTTTTTTCATTGTTACCGCACTAAATATTGTGCCCAATTGACATATTATATTACTTTAGTTTAATATACAAAAATAAATTAAGCAAATAAAGGTTATATGTTTAGCGAAAATTCTTTTGAAGCAAATCCATCAATGATGATTAATGGAATTTTAATAGCTCCTAAAGCTGAGTTGTATTTGGGAATTGATGTTTGGGGTCGTTATATAATTTTTTGGAACGTTTATGACAATGAAGGTTTTGATTTAGAGTTTGTTTTTGAAAAAGGAACAGCCTATGAAGAGGCACGCTATAAATATTTAAATTTAATAGATTTGTATAGAAACGATACAAGACTTAAAAATAAGTTTGTTTACATTTAAAAAATATAATATAGTGATAATAGCTCAAATCAATTAAATTAATTTAATATAAAGTTGATTTAAACTAATAACTTTTGCTATTATTACTATACTTATTAAGTCAATATCTCGTGTTGTTGAGATATACAAGACTTTTTTGACCATTTTTTTAGAAAATAACAATCAAATAAATATAATTTATAAAACATAAATACCATATTGGCGTAATGAACATAACCATTAGAGACATAGTTAAAAAATTGCCAATATTGGATGGAAGGTTAATGCCAAATATGGCAGGAACTAAAGAACCTCACAGAATTAACGGAAAAGTAGTTCAATATAAAATTGATGATTTTTTGTTAAATTATCCAAATCCTTATGCTGTAGCTATAAAAACAGGAAATGGGTTACTAGCAATTGATGTTGATGGAAAAGAGCAATTAAAAAAAGCACAAGAGTTATTTGGCGAAGATCCTTTTGGGAAAACTATTAAAACAACATCTGGAAAAGAAGACAGATTTGTAGCATGGTATAAATACGATCCTCAAATTAAGCTATGCGGTTGTGATATTGAGGGGTTGGAGTTTAAAATCAATTCCAATCAGACTATTTTTGGAAACCATAAAGATAATTTGCAATATCATTTTGTAGAAGGATATGGTCTTGATGATGTCGAATTAGCAGAAGTTCCAGAAAATATTTTAAATTTTTTAAAAAAGAAAGTATACGAGAAAAATCAATATAAAAAATCTATAAATACAAATAAACCTAAAATTACAAATCCTGAAATTGAGGTAGATCTTGAAAGAATACTTTCAGTAAAAAATAAAGAACGTTTAAAATCTATTGTTGAAAATCGTAATGTTAATCTTCATGCTTTTGGTTTAGATGCGTTAGGTTGCGAATATTGGATAAATCAAAGAGGTTATAAATTAATTTCTAAAACTGCGTATGATTTGTTTAAACAAGCCAATTTAAATTGTTCAAAAGGCCCACTTGATGATATTGAATTAAAAAATATATGGGATAGTATTTTAAAAAGCAATCCCAGACCATCTATAGCTGAATACATATTAGAAGAAATTGTAAAAAATCCACCAAGACAAAAATTTACATATACATATTTAAAACCAATAAATCATAAAGAAGAAAATTCTGAAAATAATCTTGAAGTTTTTGAAGACAAAGAAATTGAGGATGATGAGCAAGAAAAATTACCAGAAATTCCTCAATTTATAAATAACAAAAATAATAGAGTTATTGAGCACAATGGCAGATTTGGTCATTGGATAATGAAAAATGAATTAAAAACAGAACGAGATCCAGAAACTGGAAAAGAAATTCAATCTGCTAGTAAACAAATTAAAGTTCCTCATTTTGAATATTTAACAGATTATAAATTTGATATTGTCAATATTTTAGATGATTTGTCTGGCGAGGGTAATTCAGCATTGGAGCTAAAAATGAAACAAGTTAGTAAAAAAAGAACTGTAAATGTAATTTTAATGGATAAGGATAAACATGATACTAGAACTTTATCTAGAGCATTAAGTAAAGGATATGGTGGGGTTTTATTTGATAAATTAAATCATCATCAGTATAACGATATAATTGATACAAAAATTCAACAATTTATTGAACAAGGAGGTAAACCTAAAACATTAGCAACTTGTCGAGGTAAACAAGATAATGGATATTGGATTTTTGAAAACATTCAATTTGATTCTAATGGAGATGTTTGTACAGAAGAGAAAAGTGGATTAGTATTTAATCCAATACAGATTGATGGAGATGCCATACCATCTCCGAATATTTTAAAACCTGATAGTGAAATTTTAGGAAAAGTAATGAAACTTACTGCTGAATATGCTGGTTCAGCAATTTATCCTACATTATTGTTAATAGCAGCTCAAATAATGGGAGTTCATTATAAAGAGAGAGTAGAAAGTTCTACAACTTTTCCTTTAGTAAATGCTATTGGGATGTTGCATACGGGAAAAACAACTGCTGCTTTAATTGGTCAAGCTTTAGTTGGTTTATATAAAATCACTAATGCTCAAATTTCTACAATTAGTGAATCTGCTTTATTTGAAAGAGCTAAAACACTTTCTGGAATTTCAATATGGGTAGACGATCCTCAAAAAGATGAAAATTTTTCTAAAAATCTTTTAGGGTTAACAAATAATGGTGCTAGGGTAGTTCGAGGTAATAGCCAAAAACCATGTAGTGGAACTATTATTACTTCTAATCATGCTTTAGGTGAAGACAATTCAGCAGTAGTTTCTAGAACTATATATATACCATTTAAAAAAGTGAAAAATATTAATATAGAAGCTTTTGATGAACTTCAAAAAATATTACATTTAGCTTCTGGAGCATTTAATACATTTATTAAATGGGGTTATGACAAAGAATCGATATATAAATTAAAAAAAGAATTTCAAGAATATTTGCCAACTGCTGTAGATAGAGTAGCGTTAAACATAGCAAATTTAGCTTACTATGCTTTTAAATTAGCTCCTTATGCTGGCATAAGTGAAGAAGATTTAAAAAATTACATTATTAAAACTATTTGTAGAGATGCAGATGAATTACAAACTGAAGATAATTTTTTAATAGATTTTCTTAAAAAATTAGAAACTTTAAGAGAGAAAAATTTAATAGGCCCTTGGAATTATAAATTTATAAGCAAGAGAGGAATTGGTGAAAATGTTTTAGCAATTAAATTAGATTCTGTATGGTCAGTTTTTAGTAAAGAATATGAGAAAAAGACATCTTATAATTTAACAATAATTAAAAGTTTGTTGGATGTTAATTTTACTAAAAAAAATGCAAAACATGTTTTTGTTGACGATATAAAAAGTTATCAATTATGGGTACAAAAAATGATTTCAGAACAAACTTATTCGATTAAAACTGAAATAGGAACTTCATTTTGTAAAAAATTTAATTGTATTGAAATTTATGTCGATAGAATTCCCGAAATGGTTGGATTTTATGATAATGATATAAGTTTAGAAGATCATGAAAATAATAATAGAAAAGTTGTATCGATTATAAAAAATAAATCTGATGAGGATATTTTATTTGAAAAACTTAACAAAATTGATAATGAAAAAGATTTTATTAATTTAACAAAAAATTATGATGATTTTGGCAATAATCCATTAGTAATTAAAGTATTTAACAGATTAGATAATAAAAAAGTACAATTTTTTGCTCAAACATTAATAAAAATTGGAAATACAACATGGAAAGCTTAGAACCTAGTTTAGAAGAATTATTAAAATTAGCATCACCTCATCAAATTGAACAATATAAATATTTACAAAAAGCTTATGGAGAAACAATAGATAAAGATGTAGGTTGGAGATATTTGTATATTTCAGTATTAAAAAAATTACCCAATGATAAATATGATTTTGACTTTAACGCAAACAATCCCTTCCTTATCAAAGAAATTTTCTGGCTCTGTTACCAAAAATAAAAAAACTAAATTAAAACCTTTTTTTGATTTAATAAATAAAGCAACATATGGTCAAAAAAAAGAAGCTCTTCGTTTACAAAATTTATACGGAAGGGATTATGCTCATAGATATTTGCATATAGCCGTAACAAGATCTGCTATTCAAAATTACAAAAATACAAATAAAAATTGTAATTTTGAAATATGGGATCAAAATGAATTGTTAAATGAACTTCCTAGTTATTGGGAAGATTTAGTTAATGAATACATGAAAAATAAAGGAGTTATTATATTAAATAATTTGTTTGAATATTTATTTCCTCAAGCAAATGAAATTTTTATGCCTTTAGAAAATGAAAAAGAAATTATTCCAATAATAGATCCCTATGACGAATTAAGAACTAAACAATTTTTGCAAAATAAATTAATTGAATGGAATTGGATACCAAATAAAAAACAAAAAGTTTTTTTCCATCCTTCTTTAAAATATGAAACAATTGTATTAATAGGAATTAATTTAATAGAATTTGATTTAAAAACTTTTGTTAAAAGTTTAGATTTTGAAATAAACATAGAGCTTTTCAAATACATCGCTAATGTGCTTGAGAAAGCTGGATTTGAATCTATTAAATATGAAAAAAACAATTATATTTACCGTAAACCATTATTTATATGACAATCGTAACTCATCGTAACGGAAAAACTTCACCAGTTGACATAAACAAAATTCGTATTGTAATCAATTGGGCTTGTAGAAATTTAAACAATATCAATCCTATAGAATTAGAATCAGTATTTTCTACAAGATTAAAAGAAAATATAACAACTAGAGAGATACAACAAAATTTAATTAATCATGCTTTAGAGTTATGTACTCCTCAAGAATCAAATTGGAGATATGTAGCTGGAAGATTGCATATTTGGTCATTATGGAAAGATATTAAAGCAATTAGAGAAACAGATTTTTTTGAAGACGTATATGTAGATAGTTTTCATGAAATAAAAATTAAAATTGCAAAAGGTATATATAAAGAAAATTTAATTGATTCATATACATTAGAAGAAATTCATATTGCTTGCGGTTGGATAAATCAAGAATTAGATTGTGATTATGATTATGCTGGAGCCAAATTATTAACAGATAGATATTTACTTAAAAATGAATTGCCTCAAGAAGCATATTTAGTTAGTGCTCTTATTTTGGCTAAAGATTATTCTGAAGAACATCGATTGCAATTTGCTAAACAAATTTATGAAGCAGTAGCTAAACGTAAAATTTCTTTAGCTACGCCAATGTTGGCAAATCTTAGAAAACCTAATAGTTCAGTTACTAGTTGTTTTATTTTGGATACTGATGATTCTATTGAATCTATTACTCATTCTTGGAAACAAGCCGCTAAAATTTCGGCACAAGGAGGAGGAATAGGTATTAGGTTATCTAAAATTAGAGCTAAAGGTTCTGAAGTAAACGGCAGAGAAAATTCAAGTGGAGGAGTAATACCTTGGGTCAAAATTCTTAATGATATAGCATTAGCCGTAAATCAAGGTGGTAAAAGAGCTGGTGCTATTACAATTGCATTAGATTCGTGGCATTTAGATTTACCAGAATTTTTAGATATACAAACCGAACATGGAGATCAAAGATTAAAAGCATTTGATATTTTTCCTCAAATAGTCTGTAGTGATTTATTTATGAAAAGAGTAATAAATGATCAAATATGGACACTTTTTGATCCTCATGAAGTAAAACAACAATTTAATTATAATTTAGCAAATTTATGGGGAACCAAATTTGAATCTGTTTATACCGAACTTGAAGCTAATTTGGGTAGCAAAATTAAATTATATAAATCTGTAAAAGCTAAAGATTTATTTAAAACAATCATGAGAATGCAAATTGAAACAGGGTTACCTTATATTGCATTTAAAGATACTATAAATGAAGCTAATCCAAATAAAAATTTAGGCATTATACCATCAGTAAATCTTTGCACAGAAAGTTTTTCAATTGTATCTATAGATGAAGCTCATTGTTGTGATTTAGTATCTCTTAATTTAGCCAACATAACAGATGAAGAATTAGGATCAATTACCGAATTAGCAGTAGAAATATTAGATAATTCGCTAGATATTGCATCCCCACCAATTAAAGAAGCTAAATTACATCATGATAAATATCGAGTAATAGGAGTTGGAACTATGGGTTTAGCTGATTGGTTAGCTAAAAGAAAATTAACTTATCGTTCTAATCAAAATGAAATTAATGAATTGTTTGAAAATATTTCATATTATGCTTTTAAAGCATCAATAAATTTAGCAAAAACAAGAGGCCCATTTTTGGCTTATAAAAAAAGCGAATTTGCCAAAGAATTAATTAATTGTAAATCTTTTGAATGGTATGAAAACAATGCTAAATATTTTAGAAGATGGAAAAGATTATTTAATGAATTGAAAGAATATGGCATTAGAAACAGCCAAATTTTAGCTATAGCTCCAAATACATCATCTTCCTTGATACAAGGCTGTAGTGCTTCAATTTTGCCCGTATACAACAGATTTTTTTATGACAAAGCAAAAGGTAATGTGCCAATAGCTCCTCCATTTATTGAAGATTATTATTGGTTTTATGAAGAAAATAAAAATTTAGATCAACAAATAATTGTAAATACTGTAGCTAACATTCAAAAATGGATAGATACTGGTATTTCTATGGAATTGTTATTTAATTTAAATTCTGGAATTACTGGTAAAGATATTTATAAAATTTTAATATCTGCATGGCAACAAAAAGTAAAAGCAATTTATTATATAAGAACAGTTCAAAAAGATAATTTTGAGGAGTGTACAGCTTGTGCAAACTAATATGTTGGAAACAATTTTGTTTAATATGTCAAATTTAATTTGTTTTATTTTGGGATTTGCTGTCAAATTTTATTTGGATTTACAATTTAATAAATTTTCCAATCAAGTGCAACAAATTTTGACATCAGATCAATATGTCGGAGAAAATCAAGAAGAAATTGAAGAGATTAGATCTGATATTATCGTTTTAGGTGAAAAAATTTTAGAAAACGCACAATCTATGGAACCAGAAGGAGATCCATTTAATTATAAATTACCAGCTAGTGTAATTAATAACTTAGATGAATTGTATACTGAATATCACGAATATTTTTAAAGGATAAAATTATGATTTTTGATGCAGTAAAAATGGATGATTTGCATATAATTAAAAATTATATAAAATTAGACATAGAAAGAAGTAAAAGTAAAATATTTTTATTATCAGCTCAATTAGTAGAAACTACCGATAAAGGAGAATATGATACTCGTGAAAATATTATTGCTAATATAAAATGGGAACATGAACATATAAACAAATTATTGATTGATTTGGATGATTTAAGAGGCAAGGAAAAATTATGCTAATTGAATTAATTCAAGAAATGATAAATACAGCTTTTACAGAAGATCCTAAAATTTTTGATGATAAACCTAATTTAGATAGATATTTTGCTGTTCAATCTTTTATTGTAATGAAAATTAATCAATTAATTGGTGAACTAGATATTGATAAATTGACAATCAATGAAAAAAAATTATTTGATTATATTGATAACAAATTAAATTGTTATCCTCTTGAACTTTACGAACCAACATATTATTTAGTTTCAGAAAATCAACTATTAAATTTAAAGGAATTAATAAAAAATGTTTCCACCTAAATTTGTTCCGCTTGATTTAGATCAAGAATTTGAATTGTTTAAATTTAAACAAAAAGCAACATCAATGTTACATATTGATTTAGTAAAATCAATTTTGATAAATGTTACTCAAATGCACAATTTTAGAAATTTAATAGAAAATAAAAATAAAATTAGTATGGAACAACAGCTTCACATAAAAGGAATTGAATTGTATTATAAAACATATCCTAAAGATATTTTAATTGGTTGTGCCTATTATTATATGAAACAAAAAATGTTATTTCAAAATATGTTAAGTAAACAAAAAACTACAAATGAAAACAACAATATTATTTAATCCAAAAGGTAACGATGTTGAAAAACAAGTATTTAATGGTAATACTACTGGAATGTGCCAACTTAATAATTTGGCTTATCCTTGGGCTAGAAATTTATGGGATCAAATGCGATCTCAATTTTGGCAACATCAAAAAATTGATCTCACTAATGATGTAGTAGATTATAACAATTTAACTAATGAAGAACGAAATGCTTATAATAAAACGCTTGGGTTCTTGGTATTTCTTGATTCGATACAAATCAACAATTTACCTTATTTAAAAGGGCCTATAACAGCTCCAGAGATTGGATTATGTATATCTGAACAAACTGCTCAAGAAGCTTTGCATAGCGCTTCATATCAATACATAATCGAAACAGTAATACCTAAAGAACAACGAAATAAAATGTATGAGCTTTGGAGGGAAGACAAATTATTACAACAAAGATGTTGTTTAATATCTGGAATTTACCAAGAATATATTAATAATCAAACGTTAGAAAATTATTTAAAAGCGTTAATAGCCGATTACATATTAGAAGGATTATATTTTTATGCTGGTTTCAATTTTTTTTATACCCTTGCTTCTCGTTCACTTATGTCTGGAACTGCTGATATTATTAAATTAATTCACAGAGACGAATTAAGTCACGTTCGTATTTATCAAGAATTAGTAAATGAAGCATATTTACAATATCCTGATAATGAAGTTTGGAATCAAGTTCATAATATGTTTGAAGAAGCTATTATTAACGAAATAACGTGGAATAATAGCATTTGCCAAAATGCTATATTAGGAATAACAAAAGAATCTACAAAAGAATATGTATATTATTTGGCAAACGTTAGATTAAAAGGCATTAAATTTAATAAATTTAAAGAAGATTATAAAAATCCTTATCAACATCTTGAAAGATTTAGTGATTTATCTAATCAAGCTACAACCAAAACTAATTTTTTTGAATCTACTGTTACTTCATATCAAACTTCTAGTACCATAAAAGAATGGGATTTTTAAATGAAAGATAGAGTTAATATAGATTTTAATTACATTGAAAAAGATTTTAAATGGACAAATTATCACGACATTTATGACATTTTAGAATTTTTATTTGTCACTCTTGAAAAAGTTCAACAAGAATATATGATTTATTCAGACGAAATAGCAGAAGAAAATGGTTATAATCGCAATATTAATGAAGAAATTTATAATCTGACTTTATCTAAAGGCAGAAAAGATTTGTTAAATAGTTTAATAAACGAACTAGAAAAAATTATTGATAAAGAAATATAAAATTATGACAATTGGCTGGATATTATTTTGGATGTTATTTATAATTTTAAATTCAATAATTGTTAAAATTTTGGATAATTTAATGAGGAACTATTAATGAAATCTTTTAGATTAGACAAACTTATTAATAATGAATATATTTTAATTAATTCTGATACATTATTAGCATTTTTATTAAAATTAAATGATTTAATTGAAGAAGAATTTAATGAAATATCTAATGATGTAGCCAATCATGCGATATCACAAAACGATTCTGATTTTAATACTTTGCTTAATAATTTAATAAAAACTAAAGGTGCTAAAGATTTAATATTTAAACTTATTAATCAAATTAACGATAGATTTTAATATTTGACCTGAGAAAGTCATTAAAAGTCTCGCCCTGTTCTTTTTTGTTGTTTGATTTTTGGCGTAGTAAAACTACGCTTTTGTTTTATGAAAAAAATATGTCCCGTATGCAAGGTATGTATTAATAATGGTATTGTAGAAACATCATTAGGTTTACCAATGACTAAAGAAATGTTGAAATCAAAGGTTTGTTTTTATGCAAAACGTGAAGGATGTATTAACGATTATATTGGAAAAGTTAATCCTTTTTTTGAATCCGTCCAAAAAGAATTTGAAGGAAGAACTTTCTCAGACTTTGATAGATCTTGAAAAAATTTATGAACGAACTGAAAATAAAATTAACGAATTAGAAAAACTTGAAAAAAATAATAAATTATCTTTTCAGGTAACTAATAATTATCAAAATCACAAATTTGAATTTGATGTATTATTAGAAAATGATAGCGATAATGTATTATTAATAACCAAACGATTTGATGATTATGATACTGGAAGATATTTAATGAATTTAAATACTTTTATCATGACACGCAAAGCAGCCAAAACATTATCAACTTATCTTTTTCAATGTTCACATATTGAGCCTGATAAATTATGAATGATTACATCAAAACAGTATTAGCAACCATGACTGGAGTTTTAGCAGCATTTTATGTTCATGCTATATTTAACAAATTAATGCCTCCAGCATATCCTGATAATATAGTAAAAATTCCTAATTTTTATTATCAACAAACTAAATGACTAGTATTTTAATTGAAGGTATTGACGGTAGCGGTAAAACAACTTTAGCTAAAACATTAGCAGAAGAATTAAATTTTTATTATTTAAAATTTCCTACAGAATTTTATTATAAAAATGCGACTAAATCAGCTTTAGCTAATGCTCATTTGCATATGGTTGATTTTTATAATAATGCTGAATTTATTTTAATTAATGATGTAGTGTTAGATCGTTATTTACCTTCTCATTTAGCTTATGAAATTTTAACTAATGGAGGCCCAGATACTAAAAATTGGTTAGATATTTCTGTTAATCTTCCGATACCAAATTATACATTTTATTTAAACATAGATGTACAAAATGTTTGGAAACGATTAGAAACTAGAGAAACTTTAACGTTTGAAGAATCTATAACAAATTTATATTTGGTACAACAATCATATAAAAATGTTATTAAAGATTTAGAAAACAAACAATGGAATATTTGTAATTTAAATGGAAATAAATCAATTGAAAGAAATTTGTATGAGATTTTAACAATATTGAAATAGTGAATACTGATACATTATATTGTAGATGGAAACATCGAGAAACTAGGATTCCTATTGTTATAGGAAAATTAACTTTTGATGGAGAATTTTACAAATATTGTTATACTCAAGGTGTAAGAAATGCTTTTACTCAAGATCCTCTTTTTGATTTAATTAAAGAATTTCCACAGACTGATAATTTATATATAAAAAATACAATGTTTTATTTTTTTATATATAGAATTAGACAGAATAAAGGTAAAGGATATTACAAATATTTAAAACAATTAGGTTTAAAACCTGATGAAAATAGTCACATGAATCTTTTAAGAGCATCTAAAGGTGTTCCTTGGAATGCTTTTCGAACTGGTTTCAATAGTAATTTTGATATCGTTTATGTTGAACCTGAAGAAGCAGAATTAGATTCTAAATATTTGCCATATTCTAATGATTTACGTAGCGTCTTATTTCAGTGATCCTTGTTATTTTCACGGAAAATTAGTGCCTATATCTTTTCCAGCTCATATTGGGTTTAATTATAAATTAGAACCAGAACTTAAAATTTTTAGTCCATCTAATTTTTTGCGTAATTATAAATTTTATAAAATTCCTCAAAAAGATTATGCAAAACATTATAAAAAAATATTAAAAATGGATTTAATAAAAATTTGGTTAAATAGTATTAAACCTGAAGACGATATTACATTAATGATATGGGAAAAAATAGATGAATTTTCACATGGTGATTTAGTTCTTAAGTTTGTCGAAAAATATAAACCAAATTGTTATGGAGGAAGAAACGTATGTTTAAATTAACATCAATACAGCAATTTTTAGAATTAACTGAAGGCGATTGGTATAGTCAAAGACGTTATTATTATTTAACAAATAATAAAGTTTGTGAATTTACTTCTAATTTGTCAGTAACATTTTTACCTTGGTTTTCTAAAGAATTAGATAAATTATCAATTGCTCATAAAGCAATAAACTTAAAATTTACTTGCGGAGCAATTCTTGAATGGGAAACTTTTAATATTGATAATAATTTAATATCTAATGGCAAAATTATTATGGGAGTAAATCTTGATAGTATTTATCGAGATAAAGGTTATGGAACTGATAAACCTGTAGTTAGCAGATATATTCTTAAAGATAATTCTTTAATTTTAAAAACTAATTATGATAATAACGATTACACGGAAACCATAAAAATGTTATCTCCAATTTATCGAACAAGACAAACTGAAATGAAAACAAAAGATAAATTTTTAATGATTGGTCAATATTTAGAACAAAAGCTTTAACATATTTTATAAATCATATTTAATTAGGGAAATTAAATTTAAAAACCTTATCAGGTAAGGCTTTTGGTATTGTTGCCTAAAAACTCAAACTAGATTTTGACCAATACTTGTTACGATAATATTCAGCAAGTTCTGGCATCCATTTGGTAAATTCAATAAAAATATATTCACAAAGTGTTTGAATTTCTATTTGAGCATCTTTGGCAGTACGCATATTAAAAAAATGTAATAATGACCTTGCATTGCAACTAAAAGTATAATTTTGTCTAATATTTTGACTAAAATATTGACGAGCCATTTCTGGAGGCATACCTAATGCAATATTGTTGGTATAGGTTATTGCAGATTGACGAGTATTCCA
>Ga0007848_1000175_pt1 | contig 25737 bp, 24 predicted proteins | sample CryBogCBH18Jul08_FD_71209 | JGI IMG/M metagenome (GOLD analysis project Ga0007848, IMG submission 71209) | Freshwater microbial communities from Crystal Bog, Wisconsin, USA - CBH18Jul08 | ecosystem: Environmental > Aquatic > Freshwater > Lake | place: Crystal Bog, Wisconsin, USA | collected...
CGCCGCCGTCGCTTGCCTCAATATTTGAAACTAAAATGAAATGATTGGCCATAGCGCCGTCAGTTTTGCGCAGTACAAAACATTTTTGATTGACGCGAATAGTCGTGCGGATGACTTCTTGTGGGATTGCCAGGAAGCTTTCATCAAATTTACCCATCAAGGTAACGGGCCATTCAACGAGGCCGGCAACCTCTTCAAGGAGCGCTGGATCCTCAATAAGCTCTAGTCCTTGGGCAAAGGCCAAATCCTTGGCGTCATGAAGAATAATATCGCGGCGCCGTGCAGCATCAAGAACGACTTTGGCGCGCTCGAGCAACAGCGCATAGTCTTCAAAACGTTTAACGCTGATTGGCGCTGGCGACATAAAGCGATGGCCATAGGTTGTCGCGGCTGCTTGGATATGACCGATTGAGACGGGAATGATCTCAGGCGTTTCTGTTTCCGGGCCAAATGTTGCAACGATAGAATGAAGCGGACGCACCCAACGCAAACTATCAGACTGCGTCGACGCAGCGCCCCAGCGCATCGACTTTGGCCATGGGAAGGTTTTGATCACGCTCGAGAGGACGTCGACGAGAATATCAATCGTCTGGGCGCCAGTTTTGTGCAGGATTGCGACGTAAAATTCGCCTTTTTTTGGATCTTTCTCGATCGTGGCCTCCTCTAAGGAGGCAAGTCCAGCGCTTTTTAAAAAACCCTGTATGGCTGTTTCTGGCGCGCCAACGCGCGGACCTTTTCTTTCTTCACTGACGTCTGGTTGACGCGCGGGCAAACCTGCGATGTGCAGCGCCAATCGTCGCGGCGTTGCAAAGGCGACGGCGCCTTCATACACGAGCCCTTTTTCAACAAGCGCATGCGTAACCAGTCGTTTCAGATCGTCGGCAGCCTGTTGCTGCATCCGCGCTGGTATTTCTTCACTGAAAATTTCTAAAAGAAGGTCGGGCATGGAGGTCGCTTACAATTCTTTATGAGATCCGTCGCAAAGAGGCTCGTTCTTTGTGTGTCGACAGCCGCAAAAAAATGCTTTGCCTGTCGCCTCAGCCTTATAAGCGACTGGAGAGATATCTGTTCCCTTGTGCGAGCCGTCGCAAAAGGGCTGGTTTTTAGTTTTGCCGCAGGCGCACCAATAATAGGTTTTGCCTGCTTCAACTTCTACAGGCATTGCTTTCTTTTGGAAGATTACGCGTTCTGACATCTTATGTCTCCAGCAGGTCGTTACACGGCTTATTCATGTGCATCGATAAGAAATTTTTCGACCTCGAGCGCCGCCATGCAACCAAGCCCAGCAGCGGTAACAGCTTGGCGATAGGTTTCATCGCAGACATCGCCAGCAGCAAAAACGCCCTCTATATTGGTGCGCGTTGTTCCTGGCGCGACATCTATGTAGCCAGAAGGCTTGAGTGTGAGTTGTCCTTTAAAGAGATCTGACGCCGGCGCGTGGCCAATAGCGATGAAGACGCCGTCAGTTTGCAACGTCTGCATTTCTCCAGTGACGGCGTTTTTGATATGTGCGCCTGTCACGGTTAGAGGATCTTGCCCGCCAATAATCTCATCGACAATTGAGTCATACATAATCGTGACATTGGCGCGCTGGCGCAGTCTTTCCTGGAGAACGCGCTCGCTGCGCAATGTATTGCGACGATGAATCAAAGTGACCTGTGCGGCAATGTTCGAAAGGTAGAGCGCTTCTTCAACAGCTGTGTTGCCGCCGCCGACAACAAGAACATTTTTTCCGCGAAAAAAGAATCCGTCGCATGTCGCGCAAGCGGACACGCCATAGCCTTTGAACTTATCCTCGCTTGGAAGTCCCAGCCATTTTGCTTTTGCGCCAGTTGCAATGATCAGTGCGTCACAGGTGTAGCGCGCGCCTGAGTCGCCAATTAGCAAGAAAGGTCTTTGCGTAAGATTGGCTTCAACAATGTAGTCGGAAACAAGTTTTGTTCCGACATGTTCGGCCTGCAAGCGCATTTGCTCCATTAGCCAGGGGCCTTGTATGGGCTCGGCAAAGCCAGGATAATTTTCAACATCTGTCGTGATCATCAGCTGGCCGCCTTGATCAAAACCGGCAATCAGCATTGGCTCCAAAAGCGCGCGCGCGGCATAGATCGCAGCGGTATAGCCGGCGGGTCCAGAACCAATAACAATAACGCGGGCGTGAAAGGAGGCTGACATGTTTAGATGGTCTCACCGACTGGGGTCATGCAGGAGCGCGCAGGCAACGATTATGCGTCTTGCCAGGATTAGGCAACATGGCTTTGATGAATAAAATCATCATAGGCGCGGTTAATGGCTGAGGCGATCATGGGCGTTGAATTGATGGGCTCATAGCGCCACTCTTCAAGGGCCCCGCGCCAGGGACGAATGGCGCCCGCCTGGGTCAGACCCTCAATAAATCTTTTGATTTTTGGATGACCGCCGGAGGGCGCGAAGAAATGGATCGGCGCGCCCGTTGCGGCAGCTTCGCCGAGCATATTAACGCTGTCGGCGGTAACAATAATCGCATCTGCGCAGGCAAGCATGGAGAAATAGGGATTGTCGCCAGCGCCGTCCCAGACAAAGGAGCGATGCGCAGAAAGCGCGACAGTCAGAGCTTTGGCGAGGCTTTGCGGCGTGCGTCGTGAAAATGACGCCATCACTTTGGCGCCTGATGCGCCAACGGTCTTGGCGACGTCAACGAGCTTGGCGACGTCAGAGGGCGTGAAGCGCATATGACGGCTATTGCCGCCAATCAGCATCGCGACCCGCTTCCCGGTGAGAGCGCTCAGACGAGGGTCTAAATGCGTGCGTGCGCGCGACAAAAGCTCTGGCGTGATGCAATTTGCAGGAGTGAGCGGGGACACCACATTTTTCCCGATCAAATTATCATGGCGTGGCGCTATGATGAGGTCAGCAGTTTTTAGGCCGCAAGCCGGCCGATTGAAATAAACGGTAAAAGGCGCCCCGGGTAGGTCTTGCTTCAGGCGGCGCAGGAGAGGAATCGTGCGTCTGCCTGCCGCTAGAATAATATTGGGGCGCAGGGCGCGCAGTCTTTTCACATCTTGCGGATCAGCGGGACCAAAGGGCGCTAAAACAGAATAGATTTTGCGTGAGGAAACATGGCGGATGTTTTCAACGACGCCGAGGGCGCGCGCTACGCCGATTGTTTGCGCCTCATGGCCGGCGCGTCCATCGGAGAGAACAACTAATCTTATGTCGCTGGAGAGGGGATCAGGCGCGCGCAAGGCGCCATCTTCCCAGTTAGACAAAAGCGACCTTGAGTATTTCGTAACTCTTGCCGCCGCCTGGCGTTTTCACTTCCACCGTGTCGCCGGCTTTTTTGCCAATGAGCGCGCGTGCGATGGGGCTGGTCAAAGAAACGCGGCCGCTTTTGACGTCAGCTTCGCTTTCACCAACGATTTGATAGGATTTTTCTTCTTCAGTGTCCTCGTCGACGACAGTCACGGTCGCGCCAAACTTGATTGTCTCGCCAGATAATTTGGCGACATCGATCACTTCGGCGCGCGAGAGTTTGTCTTCGAGTTCGGCGATGCGGCCTTCGTTCAGCGACTGCGCTTCTTTCGCAGCATGATATTCTGCATTCTCAGACAGATCGCCATGCGCGCGCGCTTCTGCGATTTGTTGAATGATTTTTGGGCGGTCTTCTTGCTGGCGACGGCGTAATTCCTCAGTAAGCGCCGCGTAACCTGGCGCTGTCATTGGCACCTTTTCCATAATCTCTGCTCTTCGCCTTTCTACGATCAACAGTGCATGAAAGAAACGCAGTCTTGCCCGCGAGCGGTAAGCCCAACGGCTGTCTTACTCAAACAGAGAGGATCTTAAGGATCTCAGCCGCCTGAATAGGTTTCTTTATGCGGATTGCCTTGGGTTTTTTTGTCGTTAAAGCGTCTTTGTCGCGCCATCCTCGTCTTGGAAGTAATCTTGTAGCGCGCGCGCTTCTAAATCCCCCGATACATAAGCCTGGATGCCCTGCGCCGCCGCAATCGCGCCAGCCAGGGTTGTATAATAAGGAACCTTATGCAGAAGCGCCGCTCTGCGCAAGGAACGCGAATCCGCCAGCGCCTGCGCGCCTTCGGTCGTATTGAAGACGAGCTGGATCGAGCCATTTTTTATGGCGTCGACAATATGCGGACGCCCTTCGGATACCTTATTGATTTTACTTGCTTTAATTCCGTTGTCCGACAAGAAGCGCGCCGTGCCTCCGGTCGCCACAATTGAAAAGCCGATATCAGTTAAAACTTGTATGGCTGGGATCACCCGCGATTTATCAACATCGCGCACGGAGACAAAGACAACGCCCTCGCGGGGCGCCTTTGCGCCGCCGCCAAGCTGACTTTTAACAAAGGCGGCGTCGAAAGAGGTATCAAGCCCGATGACTTCGCCGGTCGAGCGCATTTCTGGCCCAAGCACTGTGTCTACGCCTGGGAAGCGGGCAAAGGGAAAAACCGCTTCCTTGACGCCGACATGTTTTGGCTTGGCGTTGGGCAGGGCGAAGGCGGATAGCTTTTCGCCGGCCATGACGCGCGCGGCTATTTTTGCGATGGGCGCGCCAATTACCTTGGCGACAAAAGGAACAGTTCGCGACGCGCGCGGATTAACCTCAAGCACATAGATTTCGCCATCTTTCAATGCAAATTGTATGTTCATTAAACCAATGACGCCAAGCGCCATGGCGAGGTTGCGAGACTGTTCTTCAAGCGCAAGAATTGTTTCCGGCGGCAGTGAGCGCGGCGGCAGCGAACATGCCGAGTCGCCAGAGTGGATGCCGGCCTCCTCAATATGCTCCATCACGCCAGCAATCACGGCTTGCTGACCATCAGCCAGACAATCAACATCAACTTCAATTGCATCTGTTAAGTAGCGATCAAAGAGCAGCGGATTTTTTCCAAGCACCATATTGATCTGGCCGGTTTTATCATTGGGATAGCGCGTCTTGATTTCAGAGGGCACCAATGTCGGCAGTGTGCCAAGAAGATAATCGTCAAGATCATGCTGATCGCGAATGATCGCCATGGCGCGTCCGCCCAGAACATAAGATGGGCGCACAACCAAAGGCAGACCAAGATCGCTTGCAACGATACGAGATTGCTCGACGGAATAGGCAATGCCATTCTTTGGTTGTTTTAAGCCAAGACGATCCAGCAAGCGCTTAAACCGATCGCGGTCTTCCGCAAGATCAATAGAGTCGACTGGCGTGCCAAGGATCGGCGTTCCGCTTTGGGCCAGACCATGCGCTAGTTTGAGCGGCGTCTGTCCGCCATATTGCACAATAACGCCAGTCAGCGTTCCTGCCGTTTTTTCAACATCGATAATTTCAGCGACGTCTTCATCTGTTAGCGGCTCAAAATAAAGTCGATCAGAGGTATCGTAATCCGTTGATACCGTCTCTGGGTTGCAGTTAATCATAATTGTTTCATAGCCGGCGTCCGCAAGCGCAAAACAGGCGTGACAGCAGCAATAGTCAAATTCGATGCCCTGACCGATGCGATTAGGTCCACCGCCAAGAATGACGATTTTCTTGCGGCTTGAGGGACGCGCCTCGCTCGCATCTGGGCCATCAAATGGCGTCTCATATGTGGAATACATATAGGCGGTTGGAGAGGCGAATTCCGCAGCGCAAGTGTCGATGCGTTTATAAAGCGGACGCACGCCCATCGCTTGGCGCGTCGCGCGCACTTCTTTTTCATCGCGTCCTGTAAGTGAGGCCAGTCTCACGTCTGAGAAGCCGGCAAATTTTAGCGCGCGGAAATTCTCTGCATCATCGGGCAGGCCAAATTTTTCCACCTTCTTTTCTAACGCAATGATTTCAGCGATGCGTTCCAGGAACCATGGATCTATTTTGCTTGCGTCATGCACTTCGCTTACGCTCATGCCCAATCGAAACGCTTGTCCAACCACCAGCAGACGATCTGGCGTTGGCGTGCCAAGCGCGCCACGCAACACATTGAGATCGTCTCCTTTGCCAAGGCCGTCAATTTCTATTTCGTCCAGACCAGACAGTCCGGTCTCAAGAGAACGCAAGGCTTTCTGCAACGATTCAGCAAAGTTGCGTCCGATCGCCATGGACTCGCCAACAGACTTCATCGCTGTTGTCAGCGTTGGTTCGGCGCCAGGAAATTTTTCGAAAGCAAAACGCGGTATTTTGGTTACGACATAATCAATCGTTGGCTCAAAAGACGCAGGCGTCGCGCCGCCAGTAATATCATTGGCGATTTCATCAAGCGTATAACCAACAGCAAGACGCGCCGCGACTTTAGCGATGGGGAAGCCGGTTGCTTTAGAGGCGAGCGCTGAAGAGCGCGACACGCGCGGGTTCATCTCAATGACGATCATGCGGCCAGTTTGCGGATCAACGGCGAATTGCACATTTGAGCCGCCGGTTTCGACGCCAATTTCACGCAGCACCGCAAGTGAGGCGTCGCGCATGATCTGATATTCTTTATCTGTGAGCGTTAAGGCTGGCGCGACGGTAATGCTGTCGCCTGTATGCACGCCCATCGGGTCGAGATTTTCAATCGAGCAAACGATAATGCAATTGTCCGCTTTATCGCGAACAACTTCCATTTCAAATTCTTTCCAACCCAGAACGCTTTCTTCAACAAGCACTTCATTCGTTGGCGAGGCGTCGATGCCGCGTTCGACGATTTCAATGAACTCAGCCTTATTATAAGCGATGCCGCCGCCAGTGCCGCCAAGCGTGAAAGAAGGGCGTATGATGGCGGGCAGACCAATGTCTTCAAGAGCAGCAAGCGCGGCCGAAAGCGTTTTGATGTGATGGGAGCGCGGCGTAGACAGGCCAATTTTCGTCATGGCTTCGCGGAAGAGCTCTCGGTCTTCCGCCTTATCGATCGCGTGCGCAGTGGCGCCAATCATTTCAACGTCAAACTTTTTCAAAACGCCCATTTTTTCTAACGACAAGGCGCAATTTAACGCTGTCTGGCCGCCCATGGTCGGCAATAAGGCGAAACCGCCTGGGATGGCGTAGCGTTCTTTCTCGATAATTTTGGCGACAAACTCCGGCGTTATTGGTTCAACATAGGTTCTGTGCGCCAGATCGGGATCCGTCATGATCGTGGCGGGGTTGGAGTTTACAAGAACAATTCGATAACCCTCAGCCTTGAGCGCTTTACAGGCCTGCGTGCCTGAATAGTCGAATTCGCAGGCCTGACCGATGACAATGGGTCCTGCGCCGATAATCATAATGGTTGATATGTCGGTTCTTTTTGGCATCAGCGTCCCTTTTGCCTCCCCCAGCTCCGTGATGGCCGGCGGTCAGGAATATTTGAACAGCGCCCCTTTCGGGCATGAAAGCGCGCAAAAAAAAGGCCGCAGATCCGACCTTTTACAGCGGAACGCGTCCCGAAATGCTTTTATCAGGCGTCTGCAGAGACGCCCGTCCCATGCACAGGGCAATGGGGCGGCGAGCGGGTGCGCCCAGCTCGTAAGTTCACGTTTCTCTAGACGAGAATGATAGGCATGGGAAGGCCTTGCGATATGTTATACCCGCTTGATTGCTTCGGATAAACAATCTGGCGCGGGACGTCGGGTCATTTGGGCGTCTCATCGCCTGAGCTTGCGCTGGGTTATGAAAGCGTTGACTGGCGCAGTCCGCGCGCGATCTGCGGACGCTTCAAGCGAGATGTTGGCGATATGTTGTTTTTATCTTCAGCGTTTTTGAATCATGTCCGTTAAACGCCAATTTACGCGCTATTTTTTTGTCGGAGCCGGCGCAAGCGCCGCGCATTATAGCGTCTTGATCGCTTTGGTTGAGGGCGCGCGCTGGCAGGCCGTTCCAGCAACGCTTTGTGGTTATCTCATTGGCGGCGTCATTGCTTATGTTCTCAACTACCGACTAACATTTAATGCGCGCTTGTCCCATCGGTTGGCTGCATGGCGTTTTGCGCTCACCGCCTTTGGGGGATTTTGCCTGACATATGTTTTGATGACGCTGTTTGTTGAAAGCTGGGGAGCGCCATATCTGATGGCGCAGCTTGTGACGTCAGCGCTTGCGATGGTGATGACATTTACGCTCAATCGCTTGTGGACTTTTGGGTAGCGCTCTCAGTCCTCATGGCCATTTTACGCTTGGCGGCATGGAGGATAGAATAGACTCGACGTTGCCGCCGGTTTTAAGGCCAAAGATTGTGCCGCGATCATATAAAAGATTGTATTCGACATAGCGTCCACGCCGAATGAGTTGCTCTTCACGCTGCGCATCGCTCCAGGGTTTTGTGTAATTCTGTCGAACAAGTTCGCAATAGATTTTTAGAAAGCTTTCGCCAATGTCTTTCGTGAAGGCGAAGTCTTCTTCCCATGCGCTGTTGTCACCATCGCCAGCGCTGTTGAAATAGTCATAAAACACGCCGCCAATGCCGCGTGGCTCATTGCGATGCGGCAAAAAGAAATAGTCGTCGCACCATTTTTTAAAATGCGCATAGTCGGCGACCTTATGGCGTTCGCATGATTGGCGCATAGCGGCATGAAAGGCGCGCGCGTCTGGATCGTCTTGGCTGCGTCGCGCGGACAAGACAGGCGTCAGATCTGCGCCGCCGCCAAACCAAGACTTTGTCGTAACGACAAAGCGCGTATTCATATGCACGGCTGGAATATTTGGGTTCCAAGGATGCGCGATGAGTGAAATGCCTGTGGCGAAAAATCTTGGATCGTCCTGTGCGCCCGGGATTTGTTTCGCAAATTCTGGCTGAAACGTTCCAAACACCGTTGAGCAATGCACGCCTGCTTTCTCAAACAGGCGGCCATGAATCAGCCCCATGCGGCCGCCGCCGCCTGGCGCGCCATCATGGTTTGCGCGCTCCCAAGGGGTGAGCGTGAAGCGCCCCGGTTCAGTTGCTTGCGAAGAGAAGGGGCCTGACGCGTCATTTTCAAGCGCTTCAAAAGCTGCGCAGATGCGTAATTGCAGCGCCTCAAACCATTCCCTCGCGCGCGCTTTACGATCAGCAAGCTGGTCTTGATTGCCTGTCATGCGGCTCTCCAGTTTGGGTCTTTCACGATTGCGGCAGCAGTCGACTAAGGGGTTGGCCGGTCGTTAAGCGAGAGCTGTCGCAGCGCCTCACTCATAACGATAGCCGCCGCGACAGCGACATTGAGTGAGCGGGCAGGCGGGCGCATGGGTATTTTCACGGCGCGCTCGCAATCGGCGAAAACCTCGTCAGGAACCCCTGCCGACTCTCGACCAACCAGCAATATATCTCCAGCCTGATAGGCGCAATCCGTATAAGCGCTTTCCGCCTTAGTGGAGAGGAGGATTAGTCTTTTGCGGCGCTGTCCTGGCGCTTCCAGCCGAAGATAGTCAATAAAAGCCGCATAAGAGATGTGGCGTTCAAGATGAATTTGGTTGAGGTAATCCATGCCAGCACGACGGAAATCCCTGTCTGTGCTTGGAAAACCGGTTGGTCCGATGATGGCGGCGTCAAAGCCAAGGCATGCGCAGGCCCGAAGTATTGTGCCCGTGTTTTGTGGAATATCGGGTTGGTAAAGGGCAAGTGTAAGATTGTGAGGGCTGGCTTTTGTCAAATAATTCACCAATCAAGTTGAATTTGCGGCAATTCGTCACGCAAGTCATGATGGCTTAAAAATTGCCGGTGTAGGAAAAATAATCGATGATCTGGTTGGGTTGGCGTGATTTGCTTCGCTGAGGATGTCAGTGGCAAGCCAGGGGAAGGCTTGGCGCTGTCAGGGGCTTTACCTTGGCCGCGTTACAAGCCAAAACATGAAACGCGACTGGGGTGACGAATATGACGGTCGGCTTGGAAAGGGAGAGCGCGTGATCATTAAGGGTGGACGTTCGGGAGCAACGCCAAATCCCTCCCGCCGTGATGTTGTTTATCTCGCCACAGGCGCTGGTGCGGTTACCGCCGTTGGCGCTGTCGCCTGGCCTCTCGTCGCTCAAATGAATCCCGATGCCTCAACGCGCGCGCTGGCCTCAACCGAGGTCGATCTCGCCTCAGTTCCCGAGGGGCAGATCATAACGGTCAAGTGGCGCGGCAAGCCCGTCTTCATCCGGCATCGCACCGAGAAAGAAATTAAGGACGCGCAAAGCGTTAGTCTAACCGATCTTCCTGATCCTGAAGCCGATGACAAAAGAGTGCAGAAGCCTCAATGGCTCGTGGTTATTGGCATTTGCACGCATTTGGGCTGCATCCCCACTGGCAAGGAGGGCGAGTATGATGGCTGGTTCTGCCCTTGCCACGGTTCCTCCTATGATGTCTCTGGGCGTATTCGCAGCGGTCCAGCGCCAAATAACATGGAGGTTCCGACATACGCCTTCATCAGCGACACAAAAATAAAAATTGGGTAGGGGCGGAGATATCTCTGTCGCGTTTTATCGCATCTCATGCAGCTTGATCAGGAACTTTAAATGAGCGGTCCTTCGCAATACACGCCCAAAAGCAACTTTGCCAAATGGCTTGAGCGCCGTCTGCCGATCATCAGCTTCGTGTACGACTCATTTGTCGCCTATCCGGTTCCCAAAAACTTAAATTACATGTGGACCTTTGGCGCGATCCTTTCCTTTATGCTGGTGGCGCAAATAATTACTGGCGTCGTGTTGGCGATGCATTACACGCCGGAAGTCTCGTTCGCTTTTAACTCTGTCGAAAACATTATGCGCGATGTGAACTGGGGCTGGGCGTTGAGATATGCGCACGCCAATGGCGCCTCAATGTTTTTTCTGGCTGTTTATATCCATATCTTTCGAGGCATGTATTACGGTTCTTATAAAGAACCGCGTGAACTGCTCTGGATACTTGGTGTTGTTATTTTCATGGTCATGATGGCGACTGGGTTTTTGGGCTATGTGTTGCCGTGGGGACAAATGTCCTTTTGGGCCGCAACGGTGATCACCAATCTTTTCTCCGCCTTGCCAGTTGTTGGGCCCTCGATCACAACATGGTTGCTTGGCGGTTATTCGGTCGATAACGCAACGCTCAATCGTTTCTTTGCGCTGCATTATTTATTGCCATTTATTATTGTCGCTATCGTTGCGCTGCATGTCTGGGCCTTGCATGTTACGGGACAAAATAATCCTGATGGCGTCGAGGTTAAAAATGTCAAAAAGGATACTGTTCCTTTTACGCCCTATGCGACCATGAAGGACGGTTTCGCTATTGGCGTATTTTTGGTGCTCTATGCCTGGATGACATTCTTTGTGCCAAATTATCTTGGTCATCCAGATAATTATATTGAGGCAAATCCCTTGGTGACGCCGCCGCACATTGTGCCGGAATGGTATTTCTTGCCATTTTACGCAATTTTGCGCGCGATCCCGAATAAGTTACTCGGCGTTATTGCGCTCTTCATGTCCATCTTGATTGCCGCAGCGCTGCCGTGGCTTGATACGTCAAAAGTAAAATCTGGAACCTATCGTCCAACCTTTAGAAAGTTTTATTGGATCTTTGTCGCCGTTTCCATTGGTCTTGGCTATCTTGGCTCACAGCCAGCAGAAGGCGCTTTTCTCTGGGTGGCGCGTGTGCTGACTTTCTACTACTTCTTTCACTTCCTGGTTATTCTTCCTGTGTTAAGTCGTCGAGAAAAAACCACGGCTGTGCCAAATTCAATTGCTGAAGCGGTAGAAAATCGTGGAGCGTCGCATGCGTGATCCGCGACAGATGTTTACTGCCTTCACACGCATGAAATCTCTATGCGCCTCAACGCTCATCGGCGCCGTTATGATGCTGACGCCAAATCTCATGATGTTTGAGACCCAGGCCAGCGAGAACTCAAAACATGAAGAAGCGCCAAAGCTGCATGAGTGGAGTTTTGCTGGGGCCTTTGGCCGCTATGATACGGCGCAGATCCGTCGTGGTTTCAAGGTTTACAAGGAAGTTTGCTCGACCTGCCATTCAGTTAAGATGCTCGCCTTTCGCAATCTCAGTCAGCCCGGCGGTCCTGAGTTTTCAGAACGTGAGGTCGCTGAACTTGCCGCCTCCTACAAAATAAAGGACGGGCCAAATGACGCGGGAGATTTTTATGATCGCCCCGGGCGTCCAAGCGATCGTTTCCCGCCGCCTTTCGCCAATGAGCAGGCGGCCCGCGCTGCAATGTCTGGCGCTTATCCGCCTGACATGTCTGTGCTGGCCAAAGCGCGCGGTCATTCGCGCGGTTTCCCACGTTTTCTGCTCGACGCGATTCCTGGCGTTTCCTATCAAGAAGTCGGCGCCGATTATGTTGCGTCGCTGTTGATGGGATACGCCGAGCCGCCTGCGGACGTTAAGATTCCCGATGGTCAGTATTACAACATCTATATGCCAGGTCGTCGCATCGGCATGCCGTCGCCTTTGTCTGATGGCGCGGTGACTTATGATGATGGAGCGCCGCAGACAGCAGAACAATACGCCAAGGATGTTGCCGCATTTATGATGTGGGTTGCTGAGCCGCATCTTGACGCACGCAAGCGCATTGGTCTTGGCGTCATTTCGTTTTTAATTGTGTTTGCCGGGCTGTTATATTTCACCAAGCGTAAAATTTGGTCCAACGTCTCGCATTAAGCATGCTGTGATCCTGTGACGCCTGAGCCCTCGTCGTGGCCGGTGATCGGCGTTAAGCCAGGAGAGTGATGCATCGTTTCTCAAAAGCGCATGAATGACATTTTAATCGTTGCTGCAACATGTAAACGTGAGTTAGATCCAGAGCTGTGATGAGGCGGCGTATGATCCGGCTTGCTTGATAGGGGTGTCGGAATCGGGCACAAAGCCTGTCGTTCCTTGCGCGTTTTGCGCTTTCTTGCTTATCCCGAAAGGGTCAAAATGTCGGAGATTTTACGCGTCGGCATCGCCGGGCTTGGCACTGTTGGCGCCGCCGTCACGCGGTTGCTTCAACGTCAGACAGAAGCTTTGACGGCGCGTACTGGGCGTCGGATTGTCGTCACAGCCGCCTGCGTTAAAGATCAGTCAAAACAACGCGACGCTGATCTCTCAAACATTGAATTTTACGCTGATCCCGTGGCTTTGGCCTCTTCAGAAAAAATAGATCTATTTGTAGAGCTCATTGGCGGATCGGAGGGGCCGGCGCGCGCCAGCGTCGAAACCGCCTTAGCGCATGGCAAGTCAGTTGTTACAGCCAATAAAGCGCTGCTGGCCGCGCATGGGTTACACTTAACGCAGCTAGCGGAAGAAAATCACGCAGCGCTCGCCTTTGAGGCCTCTGTGGCGGGCGGCATTCCGATTGTTAAGACATTGCGCGAGGGACTAGCGGGTAATTCTGTTTTGCGTGTCTATGGTATTTTGAACGGCACTTGTAATTATATTCTTTCGCGTATGGAGAGAGAGCAGCTTTCATTCGAGACCTGCCTCAGCGAAGCGCAAAAGCTTGGATATGCCGAGGCGGATCCAACTTTTGATATTGGCGGATTTGATACGGCGCATAAGCTCTCCATCCTGACCTCATTGGCCTTTGGAACGCGTATTTCTCCTGAAGCAATTGACATTGAGGGCATTGAACGCGTCACGCTTGCTGATATTGAAGCAGCAGAAGATCTGGGTTTTCGCATTAAGCTATTGGGCGTTGCGCAACGAACTGCGGAAGGCATTGAACAACGCGTTCATCCCACCATGGTGAGCAAGAATTCCGCGATCGCGCAAGTGATGGGCGTGCTCAATGCCGTTACGATTGACGGCGATGCAGTTCATGAATTGACGCTTGTTGGTCCTGGCGCTGGCGGAGATGCGACTGCCTCAGCGGTCGTTGCAGATATTGCTGATATTGCCAAAGGCGTCAGAACGGCGCCTTTTGGTCTGCCTTCAAGTCAATTGAAAGAATTAAAGCGCATGCCGATGCGTCGGCATGAGGGCGGCTATTATATCAGGCTGTCCGTTCGCGATGTGGCTGGCGCATTTGCGCGTATCGCCTCGCGCATGGCGGAAAGAAAGATTTCACTCGAGAGCATCATGCAGCGCGGTCGGCGTGGATCGCCGGGCGATTGCGTTGATGTCATTCTTATAACCCATGCCACAAGCGAGCATCTTGTCAGAGAGGCGCTTGAGTTGATTTTTGAAGATGGCACGATTGTCGCGCGCGCGCAGGTTATTCGCATAGAGCGAGAATGATCGTCTTGGGAGGCAATCATTGTGAGTAAGCCAACTCTTGATTCAGCCTCTCTTGGACGTTTTTTGACGATAGAGCTCGCGCGTGCATCGGAACGCGCAGCTGTCGCCGCAGCAAGGTTGCGTGGTCGCGGCGATGAGAGAGCGGCGGATCAGGCGGCGCATGAGGCGATGCGTCAGCACCTTTCTTTACTTCCTGCCAATGCGCGCATTGTTATTGGCGAAAGCCAATCAGTCTCTGGCTTTAGTTTTGGCGAAGAGATTGGATTAAAGGCTGGGCCGTCCATCGATCTGGCAATCGCGCCGCTTGAAGGCGCAACGCTTTGCGTCAAACATATGCCGGGATCATTGACAATTGCCGCTGCAGCAACGCCTAACGCTTTGCTTAATGTTCCTCAAGTTTACATGGATAAAATCGCCATTGGTCCTGGCTATCCAAAAGACGTTGTTGATCTCGATCGCGCGCCAGAAGAAAATGTCCGTGCACTTGCAAAAGCAAAGGGCGTCCAGCCACAGGATATCAATATTTGTATTCTTGATCGTCCCCGACATGCGGAATTAATCTCTGCCTGTCGACATGCAGGCGCAAGCATAAGGCTAATATCCGATGGCGATGTTTCGGGCGTCATTGAGACGACATCCGCGGCAGAAACAGGCGTGGATATGTATATTGGACGCGGCGGCGCGCCAGAGGGCGTTCTTGCTGCGGCTGTTTTGGCCTGCGTTGGCGGGCAAATGCAAGGTAGGCTTGTTCTTGATAGTCAAGAAAAGCGCGCGCGCGCAGCAGAACATGGTATTACTTTAGAAGACTATAAATATTCTGTTACGGATATGATCTCAGGTGACGTTCTGGTTTGCGTCACAGGCGTTACAGATGGCCCGCTTGTTCGGGGCGTTGTGTTTGGCAAGGATTTTATTGAAACAGATACGTTGGCCTATCGTTCATTAACGGGCACAGTTCGCCAAATTCGCGCGCGTCGACGCCTCCCAAGTTAGGACCCCATGACTCCTGCCGCCCATGTTTCAGCTGCAATAGAAATTCTTGCAGAAATTGCACAAAAACGCCGCCCAGCGACTGACGCCTTGAAAGATTGGGGTCTGTCGCATCGCTTTGCTGGGTCTAAGGATCGCGCAGCGATTGCAAGTCTCGTTTTTGATACGTTACGAAAATCTTCTTCAGCAGCATTTGTTATGGGGGAGGACACGCCGCGCGCAAAAATGTTGGGCGCTTTACGGGAGGCGCGCGGGATGACTCTTGACGCGATCTCGATGCTCTTCTCAGGTGAAGGTCATGCGTCTGCGCCATTGAGCGCGCATGAGCGTGAAGCGCTTCAATCAACCAGTCTTGAGCAGGCACCAGACTTTATTCGCGGCGATTATCCAGAATGGCTTGCAGCAAAATTTTCAACCGCCTTTGGCGATCAAGCTGCAATAGAGGGCGCGGCGCTTGCGATGCGCGCGCCAATTGATTTGCGCGTTAATATTCTCAAAGGCGCGCGTGAACAGGCGCAACATAAGCTTGCACATCTCTCGCCAAATTTAACGCCATTATCTCCAATTGGGTTGCGTATTGAGGCAGGCGTCAAGCGCGGTCCGGCGATGACGGCGGAGACGGCCTATGTCAAAGGCTATGTTGAGATTCAAGATGAGGCGTCGCAACTGGCAAGCCTGTTATGCGCCGCGGCGCCCGGCGAACAGGTGTTGGATCTTTGCGCCGGCGGCGGCGGTAAAACCCTCGCTCTGGCCGCGCAAATGCACAATCGCGGACAAATTTACGCCTATGATTCTGATGGTCGTCGCTTGATGCCAATCCATGAAAGGTTGGATCGCGCCGGCGCCCGCAACATTCAGGTTCGTCCGCAGCGTGGAAACGTTGATGTTTTGTCTGATCTTACCGATCGCTGTGACCTGGTCGTGATTGACGCGCCCTGCACGGGGACGGGCACATGGCGCCGTCACCCTGATGCGAAATGGCGATTGGCCGCTGGCGCTTTGGATCAGCGCTTGAAAGAGCAAGAAAATCTCCTCTCGCAAGCGCAGCGATTTATCAGGCCGGGAGGCCGACTGGCCTATATGACCTGTTCTTTGCTCGTTGATGAAAATGAGGCTCAAATTAACGCCTTTGTCAGCCGACATCCAGAATTCTCACTCACCCCAGGGGCCCAACTTGCTGTAGATGCAGGACTTGAGGAGCTTGCGCGTTTTTCCTCCCCGCATGGCGCAGGTTTGAGGTTCTCCCCTGCAGCAAGCGGCACAGATGGATTTTTTGTCGCCATATTGCGCAAGGCCGGCGGGATCTCGTAAGGCAAGACATGACTGACGCCGCAGAAACCTTTCATCACACTATCGTTGATCGCCATGACAAGGTTTTGATCATCGACTTTGGCTCTCAGGTTACTCAGCTCATCGCCAGAAGGGTCAGAGAGGCGGGGGTTTATTGTGAAATAACGCCCTTTCAACTTGCTGATCAGGCATTCACCGACATCAAGCCTAAGGCTGTTATTTTATCTGGCGGCCCGTGTTCCGTTGCAGATGATCATTCGCCCCGCGCGCCGCAGAAGATATTTGAGGCGGGCATTCCTGTGCTTGGCATATGTTATGGCGAGCAAACAATGGCGACACAGCTTGGCGGCCGGGTAGAGGCGGGCCATCACCGTGAATTTGGTCGCGCCCGACTTCGCGCTGTGGGCGCAAGCGCTTTGTTTGACGGCGTTTGGCAAAAAGATCACGAATATGATGTGTGGATGAGCCATGGTGATCGCGTTACGCAATTGCCTGAAGGCTTCCAGGTTATTGCCGCATCGGAAAATGCGCCAATGGCCGCTATTGCTGATGAGCAGCGTCGTTTTTACGGCGTGCAGTTTCATCTCGAAGTCGTTCACACGCCAGATGGCGCAAAACTCTTATCCAACTTCGTTCATAAGGTTGCTGGGTTAAAGGCAGATTGGACGATGTCGGCCTTTCGGCAGGAAGCCATTGCAGCGATACGCCGTCAGGTTGGCGACGGGCGCGTTTTGTGCGGTCTGTCAGGCGGCGTTGATAGCGCTGTTGCAGCGGTGCTGATCCATGAAGCAATCGGCGACAGATTGACATGTGTTTTTGTCGATCATGGTCTATTGCGTCAGGGGGAGGCGCAAGAGGTCGTTAAACTTTTTCGTGATCACTATAATATTCCACTTCATCATATTGATGCAGCGCAGGAGTTTTTGAGCGCGCTTGAAGGCGTTGACGACCCAGAAGTCAAAAGAAAAACCATTGGCCGCTTGTTTGTTGAGGCCTTTGAGCGCGAAGCGAAGAAAATTGCGACTGATGCAAAAGGCGCGTTAAAGTTTCTCGCGCAAGGCACGCTCTATCCCGACGTCATCGAAAGCGTTTCTTTCACGGGCGGTCCGTCTGTGACGATTAAATCACATCATAATGTCGGGGGGTTGCCAGAGCGTATGAATATGGAGCTCGTTGAGCCCTTGCGCGAGCTATTCAAGGATGAAGTGCGCGCACTGGGGCGCGAGCTCGGACTGCCTGAGGTTTTTGTTCGGCGCCATCCATTTCCAGGGCCTGGTCTCGCCATTCGCTGTCCTGGAGTCATCACTCAAGAAAAGCTTGAGATTTTACGCAAGGCTGATGCGATTTATTTAGACGAAATACGTAAAGCGCATCTTTATGATGAAATATGGCAGGCCTTTGCTGTGATCCTGCCTGTACGCAGCGTCGGCGTCATGGGGGATGGGCGCACCTATGATTATGTTCTTGCTTTGCGCGCAGTCACCAGCAGCGATGGCATGACGGCTGATTTCTATCAATTTGACATGAATTTTCTCGGACGCGCCGCCACCCGAATTATTAATGAGGTAAAAGGGATCAATCGTGTCGTCTATGACGTCACGAGCAAGCCGCCAGGGACGATAGAGTGGGAGTAGCCAGGCGCGTCTTATGCCGTCTCTAGAGCGGTGAACTGATTAGTCAGTCAGGGCGGACTTTCCTTGTTCATTCAAATTTACGTGTAACGGCGCCTGTTAATCTATGGAAATAGAAAAATATAGATGCTTCATTTTCTGGCTATTATGTCGCTTATATTCTGGTATGGATTGCATGCCGCTGTAATCATTGCGCTTGTCGTTATCATGGGATCTTTGATTGTCATTCTGTTGCGTCAATAATGTTTAAAAATAAGTTTTTATGTTTTTTTGGTAATCGCGCCTGCGCCCAGTCCCTCGCATCGTGCTTGATCAATACTCTCGCTATTGTAATTATGTCATTAATGACTATCTGATTGAGTAGGTTGTTGTTTTAGGTGGGCCCATATGGGCTTTGTCTTCCCTGCATCCAAGTCATGTGGAAAGGGGTTAACGCCATGCATTACGTCACGTCGCATAAAGACGTCCACTCGCCTGCCGCGAGTAATATTCTCACTTTTGATCAGAACGGCGTTGTTCGGTCTATTAGAGAGAAATGCGGTCTGATTGAGAATTTATATTCTGGATCGCAGAATTGGATTTTTAATATTGAGCGCAGCAAATATAATAAAAATACCATTGAAGAGCTGATTGGCTCAATTTATCATATGCTTGATGTCATTAATGATGAGTATCATTATCTTGACGCTGCACGGGAAATTGAAAAAGTTTTGTTAAAAATGAATCGCGTAAAAGAAGCGGCTGATCTTTATGCTTATCGCGGAGATAGATTTAACGCTTAAGGGCTGGGTTGTTTTATCCCTTTGTCATCTCTGATGAGGGTTCTATGAAGCTGATGTCGAGGCTGATCTGTCCAGATTGTGGATTTCAATCGCTGGAAGCCATGCCAACTGATGCATGCCAATTTTTTTATGAATGTAAGGGATGTGGGGTTTTGTTAAAGCCCAAGAGCGGCGACTGCTGCGTTTTTTGTTCTTATGGCGATGTTGCGTGCCCGCCCATTCAAATGGCGCGGGAGGTTGGTCCAGATGGCGCATGTTGTTGCGCCAATAAGTGAACAAGAGACGGCGTCTCTTCGCGACGACGCTTTTTTCTCCAGAGACTTTTTATATTTCCTCAAAGGAACCACAAAAGCGTCATTTGTATTTTTTGATTAGACTTTTTCATACCAATGCTTTGATCTGTTTACGATGTTCACGACAGTTAGCATGACGGGAACTTCAACCAATACCCCCACAACAGTTGCGAGCGCGGCGCCAGATTGAAATCCAAATAAAGCGATGGCGGTAGCGACAGCGAGTTCAAAAAAATTACTCGCGCCGATGAGCGCAGAAGGGCCGGCGACGCACCATTCTACGCCAAGTTTACGGTTTAGTAGGTAAGAGAGCCCAGCGTTGAAATAGACTTGAATGAGAATTGGCGTGGCCAGCAGGGCAATAATTAAGGGGTGCTGAATGATTTGCTCTCCTTGAAGGCCAAAAAGGATTATCAAGGTCATCAGTAGAGCAGAGAGTGACAGCGGGGAGAGTTTTTTTAAAACGTTTTTGAGCGCTTTGTCATCGCCAGTTGAAACAAGAGACGACCGCCAAAGCTGAGCGATCACAACGGGAATAATAATATAGAGAATGACTGATAATATCAGCGTATTCCAAGGCACGCTTATTGATGACATGCCTAAAAGCAAGGCTACGATTGGGGCAAAGGCAAAAATCATAATGCTATCGTTCAGCGCGACCTGTGTGAGCGTAAAATGTGGTTCCCCATCAACTAAATTCGACCACACAAACACCATTGCCGTGCAAGGCGCTGCAGCCAGTAAAATCAATCCTGCGATATAGGCGTCAATCTGGTCTGGCGGCAGATATGATCGAAATAAGTGTGAGATAAAAATCCATCCAAGCAGCGCCATGGAAAAGGGTTTAACCAGCCAATTTATGCCGACAGTTACGGCAATGCCTTTCCAGTGCTTTTTGACGTCGCTCAATGCTTTTGGATCAATTTTCAAGAGCATTGGTATGATCATCAGCCAAACAAGAATGGCTATGGGCAGATTAACCTCCGCAAATGTCATGGCGCCAATGATGTGAAAGATCGCAGGTAACGTCTGGCCAAGAAGGATTCCAATAATAATACAAAGACCAACCCACAGAGTAAGATATCTCTCAAAGACGCCCAATGTTGATGAATTTGAAGTCTTATGTGAGGGATTGTGGTCAGCGCTTTGCATTTTAATTTCTCATGTTGTTAAGTTTATTGCGTCTTTTTTTGGGCGTGGACTTGCAATTCTTTACAAGAATGAACGCCTTTTTTCATAATAGGAGCATTGACATGACTGTTTGTCATGAGTGCTTAGGCTTGAGATAAAAAAGCTTTGTTTATTCATTGCTGCGCGCAACAGGGCGTGAGTTTCTTGATAATAGGCATGCAGACATCCTCACGGCCCCCGCAGCAATCTTTCAGCAAGAAGAGATTGAGTTGTTGAAAAAATTTCAGGTTCGCGCGGTAAATAATAGAACGACCATATCGCGTGCCAGAGATCAGACCTGATCGGCTTAGGATTGCTAAGTGCGATGACATGGTATTTTGCGGCGCAGCTAATTGCTCTGCTAATGCGCCGGCAGCCATGCCCTCTGGTTCATGCTTGACGAGCAGGCGGAATGTCTCAAGGCGCGTAGATTGCGCCAGTGCAGCAAGAGCGGCGATTGCTTTTAATTCATCCATATATCCAGAATAATAGATATATAGAGGCAAGGCAAGGCTCTCTTAAGCCTCAGGACATTTCTTCATGTCCCCTGTCGTTATGCAGCGCCTGCAGTGCGTGAATCTTAGTTTTCAGGTCAATTTTATATGCTGAAACAAAATATATGCTCCAATGCCAATGAGGCCGACGCCGCCCGCAAGCTCCATTCTTTGGCCGGCATGCGCACCTAGCTTTCCGCCAAGATGCAAACCTGTCAGCGTTAGTGTGAAGGTCGTTGCTCCGATGATCATCAGCGTTAAAGGAATATTGTCCGTTAAAAGAGACAAGGTCATGCCAATGATGACGGCGTCTATGCTTGTGCTCATCGCAGTTATGAGGACAAGACGCCAGCTTGGATGGGGGTGCGTGTCTGGATCTGTCTCTTCATAGAGACATTTCCAGATCATTCTTGCGCCAAGAGCAAAAAGGAGAATGAAGGCGATCCAGTGATCATAGTTCTTGATAAAGCCCTCAAAATTTTTACCAGCAAGATAGCCGATTAAAGGGGCGAGCGCCTCAAAGAGGCCAAAGCCAAGAGCAATAGCGATTTTTCGATAAATCGACATTGATGGAAATTTAATGCCCTTGGCGACTGAGGCGGCGAAGGCGTCGGTTGATAATCCGAAAGCAACGATTAATATTTGTAGCAAACTGCGCTCACCAAGGTTTTAAAATAGAAGCCTCAACTTTTGCTTTTCTTTAGCGCAAATGAAAAGAGCTGTTAGCGCTTTTTCTCACATTTTTGATTTTAGAAAGGCGCCATAGCAGGACGAAGGGGTGATGTATTGTTTTTTAACTTGGTTGCAAAGCGCGCCTGGTGTGTTCTAAACTTATGCAACATGAAATGCTGAAATAGATATTTTCAAGCTTGCGGGGTTTGCCATGAAAAGATTGCTTCGTCATGTGATGTGTTTGTGTGTGACGCTTTCTTCAAGCGCAGCCATGGCGCAGGCGACATGTAGCGCAACATTTCTTCAAAATACTGGAGATTTCACCAAGGGCGCTAAGGCGACAGTTTATGACTATTACTATAAGCAAGAGGTTCTTTTGCTTGGCGTAACTGGGGGCTATTTTGATGCGAAGCATCTCAAGCTTGATAAGGGCTGCACCTTAGAGAAGCTTGAACGCCGCTATGATTTGGAAACCGTTCGATAAGCGTGAGAATATTGACGTCGCCGAGGCGTAAGTCGAAGGTCTGGCGGCAAACGTGACTGCGCTGAGGCTCAAAGCTTTTCATTTCTGTCTTCATCTGCGCCCAGCGCATTTTTTTACTTTCCTCACACAATCTCTTCGGGCTTGAAACCAAGCTTGCTTGATCCATTTGTGTGACAAAGCAAAAAGTGAGGCATGTAAAGGGTGAGGCATGGCGAATAGAGGAATAAATTTTACCTCGCCATCGATCCTTGCGGCTGCTCTCAGTGCGCTCCTATTTGGCTTCCATATTTATTTAAATTTGGGCGACTATACCGCCGAAAGGGGGCTTGCAGCTTTTGGCCAGATCTTTGCCGTTATTAGCGCCTTTGGCGCGATGGTTTATTTCATCGTCGAGGTCATGATGCATGTGATCGCTTCTTTATCAAAATCACATGATGATTAATTGATCGCAGAGCGGCTTTTTACGCTCATAAGCGGCGCTTGAGCCGCGCATCAGCCCCCTGACATATAGGGATCAGGGATAGGGCGCCCAGCTTGAAAAGCTCGCCTTTGTTGATGGGCTGTGCTAACCCATGGACGCTTTTTTACAGGCTGCGCCACTCGCTCGCTGGGGTGCGCCACAGATGATTGATTATCCTAGAGGTTGATAAAATGTCGGATATTTTCCACGAGGTTGATGAAGACGTTCGTCGTGACAAGACTGTGGATCTGTGGCGTCGCTACCAGACGCCAGTATTTGTTGCTGCCTTTTTGATCGTTGCCGCTACGGGCGCCTATAGTTATTATCAAAACAACCGTCAGCAAGCAGCTGAAAGCGCGAATGCGCGTTATCAAGCCGCCGCTGCCCTGATTAATGATGGTAAAACAGCTGAAGCGGCGGCAGCTTTTGACGCGCTCGCCAAAGATGCGCCTGCTGGCTATGCAAGCTTGGCCCGGATTAGAGCCGCAGAAATTCGTCAAGATAAGGCTCAGGCGATCTCTGAACTCAATGCAATCGCCGAAGACAAGAATGTTGATAAACTCACGCAGCAAGTCGCTCTTCTTCGTGCGGCTCTTCTTATCATTGAAAACGGCGATCGTGAAAAACTAGAGCGCGCGCTTGGTCCTCTTATGACATCAGATGGCGCATTCAGATTTTCCGCTCAGGAATGGAATGGTCTCGACGCCTTGGCTAATGATGATTTTGATGAAGCTGAGCGAGTCTTTGATCAAGTCCTTGCTGATCCGGACGCGCCACAATCCATGCGGCAGCGCGCTGCTGCATATAGAGGCTTGCTGCACGCCAAGCGTGGGCCGAAAAAGGCGCCTGCCGCTGCCGCTTCAGGCGGAGAAACAAGCGGCGGGGTTATTAGCGTCACGCCGGTCATTGAACCAGAACAGGGCGGCGCGCCGCCTCCTGGTTCCGCGCCGTTTGAAACTCGGCAGGGCCAGTAAAGCTCTGCCGTCTACGCGCTTAACAGCGCGGAAGATCGGATATGTCTTTTTCACTTGCGATTATCGGCCGGCCCAATGTCGGCAAATCCACGCTGTTCAACCGTCTGACTGGCAAAAAGCTGGCTTTGGTGGATGATCGGCCTGGCGTTACGCGCGATCGTCGCGAGGGCGATGCCCGTCTTGCTGATCTGCGGTTCAAAATCATTGACACCGCAGGCTTAGAGGAGGGGGCGCAGGCAACGCTTGAAGGGCGGATGCGCGCCCAGACAGAAAACGCAATTATCGCCGCTGACGCTATTCTTTTCGTCATAGACGCGCGCGCGGGCGTGACGCCTGATGATAAATATTTTGCCGATCTTGTTCGACGCGCCGGCAAGCCCGTCATCCTCATTTCGAATAAGGCGGAGGGTAAAGCGGGCGCCCAGGGCGTCATTGAAAGCTACACGCTTGGACTTGGCGATCCCATTCCTTTTTCCGCCGAACATGGCGAAGGGTTGAGTGACTTATACGACGCCCTTCGTATGGCGCTGCCTGACGAAACTGCCGAGATTGAGGAAGACGAGCAGGAGATTGAGGAAGCATATTTTGACGATAATGAAGATGGTAGCGATCTTGATATCACCAAGCCGCTCAGAATAACGGTCGTTGGCAGACCAAATGCAGGTAAGTCGACCCTGATCAATCGTCTTTTAGGCGAGGAACGTCTTCTCACAGGTCCAGAGGCAGGAATAACGCGAGATTCGATTGGCGTCGATTTTAACTGGCGCGGGCGCGCTATCAAACTTTTTGATACGGCGGGATTGAGAAAACGCGCAAGAGTTGTCGATAAATTAGAGAAGCTTTCTGCAGCAGACGCCTTGCGCGCTGTCCGTTTTTCTGAGGTTGTGGTGCTGTTGGTGGATTCAACGATCCCTTTTGAAAAACAGGATCTGACAATTGCTGATTTGGCGGCGCGTGAAGGACGCGCTCTTGTCATTGCGCTTGGCAAATGGGATCTGATTGAAGATCGCGGCGCAAAGCTAAGTCTCTTGCGTGAAGAGGCTGAAAGATTATTGCCACAAGTCAAAGGTTGTCCTGTCGCACCTGTTTCAGGCGCAACAGGACAAGGCATTGATACGCTGATGCAAGCGATTTTCTATACGCATGAGATTTGGAACAAGCGTATCTCCACGGCAAAATTAAATCGATGGCTGCTGTCAACGATTGAGGAAACGCCGCCGCCAGCTGTCTCAGGTCGACGGATTAAAATCCGATATATGACGCAAGCCAAGTCTCGTCCGCCTTATTTTGTGATCTTTGGCAATCAGCTTGAAGAATTGCCGGCAAGCTATGAGCGTTTTTTGATCAATGGTTTGCGAAAATCATTTGATTTGCCTGGCGTGCCTATTCGTATTTCGAAGAAGTCTGGCGAAAATCCCTTTGAAGGAAAAAAGCGCCAACGCTGAGTTTATAGCGCCAGTTTAATCTCATGATCCAGGGCGCAGTGTAAGGCTGTAACGAAGTTTCGTTGAAAGCTTGCGTCGCGCATGTATCGTTGCCGGCTTCTTGCTGGCATCTCAATTTGCACGCCGGCGCCCTGGCGTGCGCGATTGCAGATATTGTTGGGGTCGCGTCCACAGAGCGGGTGGCCGTCTGTGACGACTTTTGCCTCAACGCCTCCTTGGGTTAACAGGCGGGTCATGCGATCTCTCAAGGACTCATGCAGTCCGCCAATCCACACGCTTGTCTCATCGTCCTTATCCTTGCGACCATGAATCGTTACGGCAATCTGGGCGCTGTTGAGCAGAGCGAGTGCGCGAGGCTCATCAAAATTCTTTGAGGTTATGTGCAGGCTGGCTCCCCGCGCGCGTTTCTCGAGCGCTTCAAAACCATAAAAAGAGAAACGCGCGCCAGACAGATCTCTGGCGATTTCTAATGTTGCGGGCTCAATGAAGCCGCCGTGCGGGGCCAGAAAAAGGATTGGCGATTCCAGGTCCTGAACATGAATGCGGTAATGACGACCTTCAATTTCACTTTTGGCGAGATCTGCGAAACAGTGGTATCTATCACCCATGCATCTTTCCTTTAAAATCAATTATATCAATATCTTAATAGAAAATCAGGCCTTTTGTCCTGCTCATCCATAGCCTAAAATTCCAGCTTTAACTTGCATATTTCTTGATCTAATCGCTGGACGGGGCGTAGTTTTGAATTATTCTAAGGAACGACCGGCCGGTGCGAATTCATCCAACCGACGGCGTGACATTCTGGAGGAATTAAATGGCAACGCTTAAGGGTAGTAAAACCGAAGCGAACCTCAAAGCCGCCTTTGCAGGCGAGTCTCAGGCTAATCGTCGCTATCTCTACTTCGCTCAAAAAGCGGATGTTGAGGGCTATAACGATGTTGCGACAGTGTTTCGTTCAACCGCTGAAGGTGAAACGGGCCATGCGCACGGTC
>Ga0007848_1000181_pt1 | contig 24837 bp, 24 predicted proteins | sample CryBogCBH18Jul08_FD_71209 | JGI IMG/M metagenome (GOLD analysis project Ga0007848, IMG submission 71209) | Freshwater microbial communities from Crystal Bog, Wisconsin, USA - CBH18Jul08 | ecosystem: Environmental > Aquatic > Freshwater > Lake | place: Crystal Bog, Wisconsin, USA | collected...
CCTTGATAGGCCAATTGAAGTTGATGATCCAGTAGCAGCGATTGTAATGGAACCAGACCCGTTAGTAACGGAAATGCCAGTACCAGCGGTAATTGTTGCAAGTGTATATGTTGACCCGTTACCAACCAGTAATTGACCATTTGTAGGGGCGGTTGAAAGTTGCGTACCGCCCGCCGCCACAGGCAATGTACCTGCGGTTAGTGCGGAGGAAGATGTGCTGTAAATAGCATTATTTGCGGCGGTAAATGTGGTTAATCCCGTACCGCCGTTAGTTGTCGCTAATGTACCCGCAACCGTTACTGCGCCCTGAGTCGCGGAAGACGGCGTTAAACCCGTTGTTCCAAAGTTAATAGACGTGACAGCCACAGATGTTGCGGCTGACCAAGAAGGCGCGGCCCCCGTATTACCGATCAATACCTGACCAGTCGTACCAGCAGCGGTTACTCCCAATGCGCTTGTCGTATTGCCGTAGATAACGCCGTTAGCGGTAAAAGTCGTAGCGCCCGTACCACCGTTACCAACTGTTAACGCATTGGTTAAGTTTAATGTGCTAATTGTAACTGCGCCAGTAGATACGTTTCCAATAGAAATTGTACCCGTACCCTTGGCGTTAATAGTTAAGTTTTCGTTTGCACCGGATGATGTAACCGATAAAGCAAGACCGTTACCAACAGCGGCGGATTTTACGTTAAACCCGGTAACAGCCGATGCGGTTGAAGCATCTACGTTAAAAGATGGGTTGGTTGCGCCAGATGGACCAACCGCTAAAGCGTTAGATGATGTTGATGTAACGGTTAGCGTACCGATACTTGGAGTGCTGGACCAAGCTGGGGCAACACCAACACCGCCAGAAACCAACACCGAACCTGTAGCTACATCCGCCAATTTAGAAAGCGTTGTAGCGCCGGAAGCATAAAGTAAATCGCCCGTTGTATAGGACGTAATGTTCGTACCGCCACTTGCAACAGGAACAACGCCGGAAAGGGTTGCAAGCGTAACGGTTGTCCAAGAAGGGGCAGCGGAAGCGCCGCCAGAAGTTAGGAATTGACCAGATGTGCCATATGTTCCAGCGCCAATACCAAATTGACCAGCGGGGCCGAATCGGAAAGCTTCCGTTGATGAGTTACTGCCCGTAGCGGTTGTGAACACAGACGCATACGTTCCCTGCGCCGTATCCGTGAAGTTTTCCGCTGCCGTTATATCAAAACGACCTGTAGATGCGGCGCCAAAACCAGTTGCACCATAACCGCGACCAGTAAACTGGGCAATTGTATCGCCAGATTGCGATGCTGTTGGAGATGCGGCAGTTCCACGGGCGGAACGTGCTGTATATACACCATAAGCACCTGTGCCGTATGCGTCCTGCGTAATACGGGTATTGGCGGCATTAGCGCCCATAATATATATGTCAGTACCCGCTGGTAGGCCCGTTGTTGGGGGCGTAGCGGTTTGACTATTTGATAAAACTGTTAATGTTGTATTTGGAGCAACGGTATTTAAACCAAGGCGGAAATTGGTGTTATCCCAGAAAAACTTTGAGTTATTTTGAGAATAGACACCTGAAGCGCCCGAAAATACAACCGAACCCGCAGTAAACGTTGTTGTTGTACCCGTTCCGCCATTTGTAACGCCCAACGTTCCAGTTACGCCCGTAGTTAATGGAAGACCAGTTGCATTGGTCAAAACAGCGGCAGATGGCGTACCAAGGGCGGGGGTAACAAGCGTTGGAGACGTTGAAAGAACAACAGATCCTGTGCCAGTTGAGGTTGTGACGCCCGTACCGCCAGCAAGAACAGGAAGTGTACCCGCCGTTAATGCGGATGCGGATGTTGAATAAATAGCGTTATTTGCCGCCGTAAAGGTCGTAAGGTTAGTCCCACCATTGGCGGTTGGTAATGTTCCGGTTACGCCCGCTGTAAGAGATACTTGACCAAACGAAGCTGCGGCGGATGAACCGTTGGAAAGAAGCGCATACCCAGTTGTTGCAGATGGGGAAATCTGACCAACAGAGGACGTGCTTGGGGCATATAACAATCCATACGCGGTTAGCGTAGTTAAACCTGTTCCACCATTTCCAACGCCAACCGTTCCAAGGCCAATTGTATTACCCGTTTTGGTAATAGGGGCAGAAACTTGAATGTTGCCGGAAGAAGAAATTTGCGACCAAACCAATGCGGTTGAACCAACGGTAATTGTACCAGTCGTCGTCATGGTCCAAGAAGTTGCGCCGTTTGTCGTGCCATTGCTGACGTAAACAGCAGCGCCAGTTTCAATGAAATTAGGCCCTGTTCCAACTGCGTTAAAATCGGTAGAACGGGTTAATACCCAGTTAGTTGAACCAGAACCTTGGTTTGTAACGACATAAATACCGTTTTGCAAACCACTTGATTGGTTTTTAACCAAAACGCGGGTCGAATTAGTAACGTCAGTCGCGGTAAATGTATAACCATCAATGGTTAACGCTGCCTGAGTACCCGCATTGGTAATTGTAGCGCCAACACCTGCTGTACCATTATTGTATGTTACCGTACCAAGGTCTGCGGTAGTCGCATAACCAGAGGCGGTGTGATACGTCGTATTGGCAACCGTTGAAACTGTGTTGTCGACATATTGTTTTGTCGAAGCTTGCAAGGCGGACGTTGGGTCCTGCGTCAAAGTAAGCGTTGTCAAACCAGAAATTGTAGAAGTACTGCCGCCAAGGGATATTGCGGTAGAACCAATCGTAATGGAGGAATTGGTCAACCCAGCATTTGGAATAGTAGAAACAGCGGTAAACGCACTTGTTCCGTTACCAACAAGATAGCCCGTTAAGGTTGTAGCCCCAGTACCACCATTGGAAACAGGAAGCGTACCCGTTACGCCAGTTGTTAAAGGTAATCCCGTAGCATTTGTCAAAACCGCAGCAGATGGGGTTCCAAGGGCTGGCGTTACAAGCGTTGGCGAATTTGACAACACTACTGAACCAGTACCCGTAGAGGTTGTAACCCCAGTTCCCCCCGCCGTTACAGGCAACGTGCCGGATGTTAAAGCTGACGTAGAGGTGGCATATAATGCACCTCCAGACGTAAATGATGTTAAGCCAGTACCGCCATTTGCGGTACCCAACGTCCCACTTACATGCGTAGTAAGACCAATTTTACCCCAAGACGGAGCAACACCGACTCCGCCAGAAATAAGTGCATTGCCAGTAGCCACGTCATTAAGACGGGCCAAGGTGGAAGATGATGAAGCATAAAGCAAATCACCTGTCGTATACGACCCATAACCCGTACCGCCCTGTGTTTCCGCCAGTGGTGTGGTTAGCCCCGTTATACTTGTAATGTCGCTATTCGCGCCAGAAGAGGCTACACCAAGAGCCGTTCTTGCCCCCGGAGCAGTTGTTGCGCCTGTACCACCATACCCAATAGAAATAGCGGTTCCATTCCACGTACCAGTAGCAATCGTTGCTAAATTGGTTGTTCCATTGGCGGTGAGGTTTGTAAAAGAACCAGAACTTGGAGTTGATGCGCCAATTGTCGTCTGGTTAATTGAACCGCCCGTAATTGCAACGGAGTTCGCATTTTGCGTCGCCATTGTTCCAAGGCCAGTGACCTGACCCGATGGAATCAAAATGTTAACATTTGACGCGGAAGTAATTTGACCTTGGGCATTGACGGTAAATTGAGGAACAACCGATGCGGAACCATAAGTTCCCGCCGTAACGCCCGTGCTGGAAATTGCAATGGTACCGGAGGTTGTAATCGTACCGCCGGACAAACCCGTTCCCGCCGTAATTGATGTAACACTACCACCACCAAATCCCTGTGCTTTAACGTAGGCAGTCGTTGCTAACGTCGTGCTTGAATCGCTGGTTGCAGGAGTTGGAGCCGTAGGAACCCCAGTAAATGCGGGGGAAGCTAACGGTGCCGCCCCCAATAGACTCATTGTCTGAGCTACAGTTAAATCTGTTGGGGCAGAAGAAACCCCCGTATTGTTGCCTTTGATGGTATTGGCGGGCATGTTCGCTAAGTAAGAATTGGATAGCGAACCCGTTGGCAATCCAATTGTCCCCGTAGACGTAATCGTCCCACCGGAAAGCGGAGATTGCACCGTAATAGATGTAATACCATTATTTGGGTAAGTTTGTTGGGTATATTGCGCGATTTGCCCTACCGTAAGGTAAACGGTCGTCCCGTTTTGCACCGCAGGAATTTGATTGTTTGCGGTCGCCGCTGTAGTTGATGGCAGGTTTGAAATGGAAATATTTGACATTTACGCACCTGTTTGAACGATTTGTGTATATTGCGGCGGAATACCAACGGACGCAGTTACTATACGTGTATTTGGACCCAAAAGTCCACCTGAAGGTATAGCAGAATTAGCTTGATATGTAAAAGAAACCGCCGATAAAACGGTTACACTGTACATACCCATAGCGTTGTTGTTTGTTGTCCCCGTAACCGATATTTGGCTGCCAGTTGAGAGGTTATTTGCGGCGGATGTCGTCACGGTAACGGTAGTGGAACCATCAGCGGTAATTGATAGCACGGGTAATAGAATATCGTATTGCGTCTGGTTGATTAACGGCATTAACGCATTAGGATCAAGATCTGCGGGCTTGCCAATGGGCTGCGCGGTTAAAGTTTGCCCATCTTCCGTAATCAGATCAACATTATTGGGGACGGGAATGCCAGTGGCGGTGTTAATGGTAAAGCCGGGTTCCGCCAAATTGCTTGTATTGTAGTAATCATACGAATCAGGACGGGCATTCATAATTGGAATCGGGTCTTGACTGACCATAATTGGTTTTAACTGAGCCTGAGGCTTGTCATAGCATTTTTCGCACACCAAAAATCGCAGGTTCTGCAATTGCGGACCACGGTAATCAAATTGAAAACGCAGGGTCTTATGGTTGTAAATAAACCCGCAACGGTCGCACCGCCCCCATGCGGAGGGGGAGTTAGGATTCGCATATGCATGGCCGTGGGGACGATAAGCCATTAGTGCAAAGCCTCCATCCGCCTTTGTGCATGAGTTTCACGAAGAGCAGCAGTAATTTTGGCTTGATGTTCTGGGGTACGTGGTTTCTTTTTGCCTTTATGGGCAGCAGATATTTTGGCCCGCCATTCAGGTGTTTTGCGTTTACCTTTTTGGACAGCAGACATTTTTGCGCGATATTCGGGGGTCGTGTTTGTTTTTTGAGCCGTTTTTCTCATTTGTTCCCGTCTTTCTGCGGAAACAATTTTGCCCTTTTTTTGTTCAGAAAGTAAACGTTTAGTTTCTTCTGTGTGCTTAATACCTTTTGCACCTTCTCCGCCAGCGGCCAAATTGTATTCAGGTTTTAATTCAGCAATAAGTCGAATTTCTGCTGCTATCATGTCATCAATATTTGCATGGATTTCTAATATTTCCCATGAAAAAGCGTCTTCACCATATTTGCGAATTGCTGCATGAAACTTAGGGCAACTTCCGCCATTTGAAAATTTGGCCCTTGCCTTAGAATAATGATTGGATTTACGATATGACAAACCACGGGATGTAACGCCAATATAGCGGTTCCCGTTTACAATGTTTGTCGCTACGTAAACTATGTAAGCCATTGTTAAGAAACCCTAAAATATCCCGCTAATCCAGGCATAATATAAAGTGGGACGTTTTCCGTATCCTGCGTAGCGGCTATCGTATACGCCTGTTCCGCCTTAGCTTCCAATAATTGGAGCCTGTCAGGGGCATAAATAGCGGATAACCGTGCCGCTAATCCAGAGGCCATCGCATCCAGCCAACGATACGGAATGTCAACCGTTTGGCCGCCCGTTAGATTTGCATCTTGGATCTGATGAACCCTGTAATAGTTTAACGTATAGTAACCAGTCTGGTCTGGAACAGGCCAAACGGTGATCGTTGGGCTAATTAAACGGTCAAACCAGAACACTGTTGGCGGCGATTGAAGCAATTTATTTGGCGTTTGGGAGTATTCTGTGCGCGAAATAGGCATAATAACGCGGTCAAACTGCGAAGAAGTGCCGCTATTGTATCGAATAAACGCATCCAAAACCATAACTGTTGGACGTGCATCGCCCGTAACAGTACCCGCCACAGTCAAGCTACCCGTTGTGGAATTTGCATAAGACACAGTCGTAGATGTAGATGCGGTAACAACATACGTACCATTGTACCCAGTAGGGGTCATGCCCGCCACAGTAATTGGAGAGCCAACGGGATACGTATTGGTACTGCTATAAGTAAGAGTAGCGGTTGTACCAGTGCCGGAAATGGCGGTAATATTATCTATAGGGGCCGCCGAATAGGTTGTTACGCCTTGAACAAGAGGTACGGATATAAGATCCACTTCCCACAGATTGACGCCTTGGTTAGCCCAAGACGCCAACATAAGGTTGGTTTCCATCGTAGCGTCTGCAAAATGCTCTTGCAGAAGCGAAGTACGGCGGATTCCGCAACGCGAAAACGCATTGAGGACTAACTCACCTAAGCTGGGTTGGAAGTTGTACGTACCCGAACTGGTCATTTGCTATCCTTAGAAGATAGTACCGTCGTTTGCTATTAAAACACCGCCAATATTGATGCTCACAACTGCCGCCGCCGCAGCGCTTGATGCAATTTGGAAGCGCAAATCGGTTTTTTCCGCATAAGCAAATGGGAAATGGCGTTGTACTTCATATGTTGTGTTGAATGGTGTAGTTACAATTAGCTTTTGAACGCCTGACGATGAATTGGTAATTGCCCGATACGTTGTATAGTTTGCGCTGTTTCCGTTGAACGAAGAATAAGCGCCATAACGATAACCGTAAAATGTGTAACCTGCGGGAACCGTATATACAGCCTGTTGAGATGCGCCAAGGCTTGATGTTGTTCCGTTAAATACGCCCGTATTGATCTGGGCATACGTTACACCGCCGTTGATTAGTGTTATGACACCGGATGGATTAGTCGTACTTCCAACGGAAACAAACATATTATTGATGCGGAAATACTGGTTTACCGTTGGCACATTGGTTGTGCCATTTAAAACAAGATTTTCGGTAAGCACATTGTAATTAGCATCCAAACCAACAATGGTAATCGTTGCGGTATCGGTATTCACCGTACTAACAAGGTTCATTGTCACAGCGGAAGACGGAAACACATATTCTGTTGATCCCATATTCTCCCAAACGGTGCGAAATAACCCAGCCGTTGCGGGGGTCGTGCCATAACCAAAAATATTGGTGGGCGTATGGCCCGTAATTTGATTGCGGGAAACCTGCAACTCAAATGGTTCATAATAACCACGTTTAGTGACGGAATCGTTAATTACAAAAGCTTGGCTGGTCATAATTATTTACCTTTTTTACGTGCAACTGCTGCATTATCCACCAAATTTGGATAAGGACGGCCAGCCGCCCTTGCATGTGCTTTTGCGGTTGATTTTTGTTTTGCGGTGAGGTGTTTATGATGAGCATCTTTCTCAGCGGGATGCTCCCAAAAAGGTGTCTTAGCCATTATTTCCTCACCAAAAGAATAAGAATTATGCCGGAAAGGGCAACATTAACAATTTCACCAAATGATAAACCTACAACCATTTTAGCAACCCCATTTCCGAAGCGACTTATTGATCCGGCTTTCTGGATCATGCGCGTTTTTGTGATTTGTCAGTTTGGAACGCATCCCTTCCATCCGCGCACAGAATGACTTATGGCGGGAATTATGCGTATCTTTGGTGGGGGCTTTCAATGTGCCGCCCGTTTCAGAATGATACGAAGAACGACCCTTAGCGTTTAACCCGCCAGAGGGTGATTTACCTTCAGATCTTGTCCATGCAGCAGTCATAAAAACCTCCGAAGAAAGAAGGGGGCCGCAGCCCCCCTCAATTAGTGCATTTTCTTCAACGTCTGAGCCAGTCTGGCGCGTTTAGCAAGAGTAGGGTTATCGCTATGCGCCGCTTTAGCTAACTTTTTGGCGGGGATTTTCTCCCCAGCCGGGACGTGAAGCTGCCGATGAAGCGCACCGGGATGCTTGATAGCACCCTGAATCCACTTCGTAGCACCGCCATCAGCATGATGCTGACGGCTTACGACTCCCCCGGCTCCACCATGCGGCCAGCAGGGGTCTTAACCTTGTTGGCTGCGGAGAAAGGACGCATCTCAGCGCCGCCAACTGCACCACCCGACTTACGGGCAGGGCGGTCAAGACGGTGATGAGCATGGTGACCATGCATTTCAAGGTGCTTATGCGCCTTGTGAGTGCGGCCACCGCGTTTACGGGCTGCATGCTTTTCCTTGGCTTCGTGTACCGTAGGAGAATTTGCACCTGCGTAAACGTCATGTGGGGTTTCGTCTTTGTCTACTTGACCATGCATTGGCGATTCGACAGCGCCGCCCTTTTTGTGGGCAGCACGTTTCATCGTATGCATAGAATGCTTCTTAACCATGTGATGAGCATGACCGCCATGAGCATGGTGACCATGATGTTCAGAATGATGCTTCATGGGTTACTCCTTAAAAGTTGTAATACTGGGTTAAACCAAACAAGCCAGTTGCAGACTGAACATTGTAGGCTTGCGGAATCTGGCGGAACGAATACTTGTTCGTGCCAGTGGAAGGCGTAAGATTGACACCCGACGCATTCGCAAGGTCAATCGTGCCACGGACATCGCCCGTTGTTGCGGACGGTGTAGTACGGTCAGCAGGTAAGAAGCCGTTTGCAGCAAAACCCGTGTTAACACTCAAAGCAGTCTGAGAGTTACCAGAATTTACTACAACTTCAGCAGCCGTATCCGAACGAACAGGAAGGCCAACAATTGCGGTTGTACCAACGGAATAGGCATGTGTAGCATCAGCAGCGTTAAGAACAACACTCTTGATGTACTTAAATGCTTTCTTACCGTTAACAGCGTTACCTGCCGAAATCGTAATGTTTTCCGACATTGGATATCCGTAGACATCGTAGCCGTTAACAGTCGCGGTTGTAGCAGTAGCACTTGCTGCCGCAGTAACACTTACTGCGCGGCCAACCATAGCCATTGGATTCCACAACCAGATTGAAGGAGTCTGGATGTTTGTTGGAATAGCGCACTGTTGCACGTTTGGATAAGCCAAAGTGACTGTTCCAGACGTGAAAGTCACGTTCTGACTAAGCTGATAAGTACCAGTTTGTCCGTTACCAACCGTTGATGAAGTTCCGGTCGTGGTCAATTGGGAGCCAATATACACACCAGAAGATGCACCAAGAGTTCCGCCTGTTACCGTCGTAGACGATGAAAGGAGAACCATGCCGGGTCCGATTGGCATGCCGCTGTTTGCCGTAACCGTCAGAACGCCGTTCGTTGCCGAAGCGGTGACTGAAGCGTAAGCATCAAGAGCAAGAACCGTATCCGTAACGCCCGTATCCGAACGAACAAAGTTCGTTGAATAATAGACGCCAGTGGTCGCGGAGTTAGTGGAAACAAGCGTAAGAGTTGCGCTTGTTGCGTTTGCAGAGGCAACAATTGCTGCCGCTGCGTTTGTGTATGGGACGCCAGTGAACGAAACAATGTCACTGAAGCCGTACCACCCAAAATCCTGCGCTGCCTGTGACTCACCGGGAAGGTAAGTAAAAGGAGTGCGCGGATCAAGGATGCCGCCCCCCGCATAAAATAGCGAAGAGCCTAAGTCTGGGTTGTAGTCCGAAGGTTGTGTTGGGTTTTGCCCAAATACAATCAGTGGACCGGAGAATGCGGTATCAGCCATAGTGCCTTCTCCTTACGAGGTTGGGAACGAGCCGTAAATCGAACGCCAGTTATAATAGCCAAACGAATAACGCTCATAACCCTTCACGAGCAAGTTGTCCGTAACAAAGTCAACCTGCATGTCCGTTTCGAACTTGATGCGCTCCATATAAGCGAGACCATCAATGTTCGTGAGCAGGAACCAAGCGTAGGACGAGGTCAAGAAGTCGTTGACCATGTAACCTTCGCTCAAGCCACCTGCAGTGGTCATGATTGCGTTGACATCGTTGTCTGCCGTACCCGGACGGAGTTCCGTCTTGAGAAGGCGGATGGCCACTGGCTCGAGAGCTGGTGGGATGACGAGCTTGCGGCCACGTGCGAAGATCTTTAGACCAGCCTGATCGCGGAAGTTCGTACGGATTGCGATCATCGCATTCAGCAGCGTTGCTTCGTTGAGGTCAACCTGAGTCGTTGGGGTGTTCGCAATCGAGCCACCGTCGATTGGATGCGCCGTCGAGCAAAGTGCAACACCGTCACCGCCGATTGCAGCGTTGTAGGTTTGCGCCGTGTTCAGAATGTTCGCACCGTAAATTTCCTTCGTCTGGTGGAAAGATTCCACGAGGCCAAGGTTGGAAGGCTGGAATTGGGTCTTGTAAAGGTTGTCGTCGATTGCCTTGCGGGTAATCGCGTAACCGAGACCGATTTCCGTGTGTTCCTGATTGTAGACGAAGCGTTCGCCAGCGCCCGAATCGAAAGCGGTCTGGCCACCTTCGGTCTTGAGCTGGGCGTAGCCGAGGTAACGCATTTCAGCGGTACGTTCGAGGGCCATCTTCGAATCATGTTTCGTAAAGATCTTGTCGTATTGCGACGGGATCTGCTCATACTTGCCTTCGACACCACGTAAGCCGGGGAGGAGAAGGTCTTTGATCTGACTAAGATTAACAGCCATGACACTTCACTCCTTACGAGATACCAGTTACAGCAGAGTTTGAACGCCAGACTTCGTTGTTGAAGCCGACAATCAAGTTGCAGTACTGAGTGGTTAAGTCGCCGCCGTTGCCGATACCCACGGCGTAGTCGACGATGATGAATGGCGAGGTGTTGGTGGTTGCGGTAGCATTGACATAAGCCGTCGAGCGGCCCGTGCTGTTGTTGCCGCCTGTCGAGTTGCCCGACGTTGCGCCCGTGGTCGAATAAGCGAACGTGACAAGCTGACCCTGAACACCAGAGGTTTGCGATGTTGCAGTTCCGGTGACTGGGAAGCCCGAGCCAGAGGACTGAACAATGAAACGTGCGTTTGGATCATCAATAACATAGGCTTCTACGTCACCCGTTGCGCCCGAACCCGGCCAATAAGCCGACCAGACAACACGGTTAAGCGCCGTAGCCAAATAACGACAGCCGACGAAAATACCAGCGAGCTGCACCGAGCCACCTGCGGTAGCTTGGGTGATGTAGCCGTTGGCGGTTGAAGTCACAGGCTGAACAGGGTCGCCAGTGAAAATTGGAGTCGTGTTGCCCGAAGCAATACGACGAGCGGATTGCGCGAACGTCGGAGCGCCGCCTGCACCACCCTGATATTGTAGAAAGCCGCTGGGCGCAAAAGTATTGGCCATGACGGGTTCTCCTCTCAGAGAGTTCCATCATCGCACACCGGGGCGACTAAGAAACGGAAAAAGGTTTATCTTCCACACCGGGGGAAGAATGTCGAACAGTATGCCTGATATTTGCAGAAAGAAAAGGGGCCGATGAAAGATTTCTCGGCCCCTGTTCGATCTTATTCTTCCGGAATCGCGAAATCGTAGCTTTTCGAGATCTTTGGAGCAACTTGCGAGTCTTGACGATTCAATAAACCGCCTTTACCCTTTGGATCCATTTGTCCAGACTTGATGTTAACCTGCTGACGCGCATCGCGAAGTTCTCTCGCTTTTGCATCGAGGGTAATTTCTTCTGGACGCTCCATGAGAAGCATGCCTTTGCGCTCGATGGAACCTTCTGCGCCAACTTGCATCATTTCTGGGTGGCGTTCAACCGGAACAGCCGTCCAGCCTGTGCGCCGAACATGGTTCATGTGGGAAACATCTTCCATATTCATGGATGACTTGCGTTTCCATTCATATGTCCAGCCATCGGGAGCGGGTGGAGTCGCAAATTCATCGATCCCATCGTCGAGATCCGAAGAGTTGTTGCGGATTTCTGCTGCACGTTTTGCAGCAAGTGCCCGTGGGTCGTCCGCACGGACGGGTGGGCGCATTTCGCGACGAGCGATAGTTTCAGTAGCTTTTGTCATTGTTCATCCAATCAGTTAAGTTTGCCTTCTTTGATCAGGGCCATCTTATTTCTGGCATATTCCTGATCAGTCATGCCCATCATGCTTGCTATTTCACGTTCTTGCGAATTCAACCGGACAACATTCGGCCGAGCGCCGGAGTTGGTGGTTGGAGAACGCGAAACAGGCGCAGCCGGAGGAGCCGAGCGGCGAGAGGTTGGTGCGGAAGCAGCCGAAAGCGCGGAATCTTCTTGCTGAACGGCTTGGCGGGGTGCAATTTTCAACGTATCTTCGATTGTATTGAAGTAATCGTCGGAATCTGCCTCGAGCCCATCAGCCATCGCAAGATTATTCGCCGCAATCATCTTTTGATAAAGACGAGGATTGGTTGCATATTCCGGATGGGCGCGAACCCAATCCGCCGAGCGCGGAGAAAGCTGAGCCGCCAACGATTCAACAGGATCATTTTGAACTTGGGGAACAAATTTTGCCTGTTCCATGCGGTTTTGATAAGCCGTTTTGCCGTTTTCGAGCTGCATTTTCTGCATTGCGATTTCGGACATTTGCACTTGAATATCAGCGGCCTCTTCATGGTCGCCACGCGCAAGTGCATCGGCATAAGAGCGTTTCAACGAAAGCTGATTGTTCTTCACCGTATCGATTGCGTTGTCGATGAGCTTCAGATTCGTGTCATCGACTTCGCTTTTCGCCAAAGAAGCCTGTTCCGCTGCCTGTTTCACCCGTTTTTCGGCTTCGAGGCGAGCGAGACGCTCTTCTTCGAGTTTAAATTTCAGCTCGCGAATACCTTCATCAGCTGAAATTTCTTGTTTCATCGGTTTTTCAAGCTCTTCAGCCTTCTCAACCTTTATTTCTTCCGCTGGTTTTTCACTTTCCAACGGCTCGAGTTCGATCTCGAGGTGTTCGTCTTCTGTATCCGACATTTGTTGCTCCATCACCACACCTGATCAACATCTTGGATGCGTCCGCGTACGTTCACATCGCTCAAAATCCGGCATGGTACGTTGTTTATGGTGATTGTCCAACCATCCGAAGGGCGCGAAACAATCCAGTCGCCCTCTTTTATGGTGACATTTTTGAACCATTCACCCGAATCATCCTGAAAAGCTGTTGGGCCGAGCTTCATAACGAGGCCAACTTTGCTTTGGTAGATATCTTCGTCGACGGTTTTATCAGTCAGGTGGATTCCGCTTTTGGTTTTCGTTGGACGAATGTAAAGCGCAATCAGAACCTGATTGTTGAAAAGCTCGAAATCTTCGACTGAACCGATTTTCTCGAGCAACAGCTCACGAGGATCTCTCTCGTGAAACATGGACATTGCTGGCATATTTTTATTCCCCTCTGTTTTTAACTCCATTGGCGATGGCCTCAGCCTCGTCAATGTATTCGAGAGCTGCACTCAGCCCTTGAATCTTTCCAACTTGCCTTTGATATTGATCAAAATTTTGAGCAGAACCTGCTGCGATATTGTCGCGCAACTGTTCATAATCTTGTTTTATCATCAGCCTCAGCTCATAAACGAGCCGATCTTTTGTTGTTAGCACAAACTGTTCCTTTCAGTGGCTGGACCGAGCACCCAGAGGGGAGCGCCCGGTCCTCCTCTCATCGGGCGTGGAGAGACGCCCGAGAAATTTATTTCTTGCGTGGAGGCGTGAGCCCGTAGGCCTTGATCTTTTCGAGGCGAGCTTCTCCGCCGCCAGCGCCCGAATCGATTGGATAGGTTGTGCGACCACCCGACTTACGTGGCATCATGCCCGGAGGAGGCATAGGAGGCCCACCAGCGCCCGGTGCGCCACCGCCCGAAGGCATCATCCCCGGAGGAGGCATCGGCGCTCCTGCACCCACTGGAGGCGTGCGCGGAGAAACGGGTGCATTCGGCATTGGCTGACCGCCCATCGCGCCTTTGTCATGGTGACCGGAGGCAATGATGATATTCACGTTCATCTTGCCTTTTCCAGCCTTGCCGCCATGGGCATGGGCCGAGCGTCCGCCCTTGACTTCACCGGGAACTTTGAACGGATAGCCTTCGCCTTTGAAAACGCCGCCGCCTTTGTTCTTTTCAGCTTTGCCGCCCCAGCACTTGTGGCATTTGCAGTCATGCGGATGAGCCGCGCCGCCTTCAGCTTTGAATGCTTTCGCCTTCAACACTTTGTGCATCAGCTTTTTATCTTCGGCTTCATCCGGGTGCGCCTTGCCACCATGGGCGTGGTGCGGCTTTTTATGGTGCAGCCATTCAACTTTATGGCCATCCGTTTTGCCGCCGCGCTTTTTGCCCGGATACATTTCGCCGTAATCAGGCATCTCGAATGATGCATTGCCTGCATTTGCTACGCCCGAAAGTTTATTCGAGGCATTGCGGATCCCGGCGGAACGCTTCCGCACGCCTTCTTCATCGCCCATCATTTTGCTGACGGCAAGCTCTGGACGGGCAGCTTCAAGGTAATTTTGAAGCGTGCCACCGCTCAACTTATGAGCACGGCCACCCTTTTTCATCATTCCAGCAGCTTGGCCCATCATTTTGTTTTGTGAGCCGACAGGGTTTTCACCCACGCCACCGCTGAATTTGTGGGCCTTGCCCCCATGTTTCAAACCACCAATATGCTTCGTGCCCTCGCGAGCTTCGTTTGCCATGCGGACATCACGATTGATCAAATTGTCCGGTGTCAAATAACGATGCGCACGATCTGGCTCGGAGCGACCTCCGCTCTTGCGTGGAGCGCGGTCGGCACGATGCGCAGCTTTCATGCCTTCGGCTTTGCCGATGACTTTTCCGCCCTTTTTGTAAGCCCGCTTGCTTAATGGGCGCATGCCCGTTTGAATACTGGCATTTTCGGCAGAAGGCGGCGTCCAATCGGACGAATCAACTTTCGTATGAGGGTCGGCCGAAGCAAGGCGTTTTGCCTTGGCTTTCATAGCGTCCCGCGAGGTCTTGGCGGTCTGAGACATGGGTGGCTCCGGAGGTTGTTAGAACAGGCGTCCCTGTTGGCCGCTGAGGGTTGAATCCATGTCGCGCGGCAACGAATGGATTTTATTGAGCGCTTGCCCAATAATCGCGGGAGTATGCATCTTGTTTTTCGATTTGGCAACTGGAGCTTTTACGTCGCCGCCGCGCCGGAACAATTTTTGGTTTTTCGAAATCGATTCATTGGCCTTGGGCGTGGTTTCATAAAGAGGCAAATCCGCAATGGTTTGTTCTTCGTAATCATTGCCCTTTTTTCTCCAATTCATTTCGACTTGGTCGCGCTCGGATTGCGTTAAATTACGCCAATGGTCCTGCACCGCCTGACGCTGATTATGATAATCGGGAGAGTTTCGATCGTATGGCAACCCAACCGTTTCCGCGACGTGCGGATAATCGAATGTAATTGGAATCTTTTTTGTCAATGGGAAAGTTCTGTTTTTGACTTTACCCGCCGCAGGATCGTGAGACTTGAAAGCCTTTTCGATTGCTGGTTCAAGGGTTTCGTCGTAATAACTTTTCACGCCCGGTTGCCCCATCCAGCGTTTGCTTTGTTGATCCCCATTCGTCAAAACGATTCCATGATAGCCACCATCGACCATTTCTTTGAGAAGCCGCTTCACCGCAAGATTGGTCCATTTGTCAGTGTCGGTGACGTGCGGACCAGGAGCAACTGAATCTCTGGCTTTTCTGTATTTTTCGTATGCTTCGTCCCTTAAATTGGCAAATTCACCTAATTTTTTGCTAATTGGTTCAACTTCCGTTCCTTTAAAATTATTATTTTGGTGATCGTCCCATTGTTTATCGGCAATATTAGCCAAACGATAATATTCTTTTTGATGATCTTCTAAAATTTTTTCTTTTTCATCTCGGCTGAGATTTCTCCAATAATCGGTATAACGATCGCCTTCATCCGTATAACGTAATTTTTCAAAACGATCTTGATGTTGATAAACAGGAACGTAAAGCTCATTATAAATTTTGTCTTTTGCTTTTGAATATTCATCATAAATATTATCATATTCATCATCAAGGCGTTTATATTCTTGATGAAGAGCATCTTTGCTCATATCATCTTTTTCGCCGAAACGCCCGCGACCTTTTTGGCCCCAGTCACCTTGGACTTCTTCGACATGAAGATATTTTTTGCCCGGAGCAGGGCCGAATTGTTTGTCTCCGGGGTGCTTTTGCAGCCACCATGAATGCAAACGATCGAAATCTTCTTTTGGAATGCGCCCTTGAACGTGATGCAAAAATCCTGAAGCAAGGTTATTGACTTGCGGCTCGCCAGTTTGCAGCGACAAAGGAACCGTTACTCCGGCTTTTCTCGCGAGTTCAACAACTTCATCATCTGTCATCGCAGGAACTGGTTCATGCAAATCGGCCAAACGCATATGAAACAAAGGATTGTATTCAGGATAATGCGTATCGTATTGAAAAAGTTTCTTTTCAGGCTTCCATTGCGCAATTATTTCTCGATAATTTTCGTTGTTCCCTTGCTCTTTCAGCGTGTATTGCTCATGCTTAGCGCGTTTTTTGGTTGTGTATCTGTTTAAATAACCAGCATGGTTATCGTTCATATGCTCTGCAAGCCCTTCCCTGAGCCCAACACTAAAATATCCCTGTTGCTTCAAATCGTCTTCTTTTTCGCGAAGCTCTTGGTCGATGGCGAGGTAATCATCGCCAAAAATTTCTTTGAACAGTTTGGGGTCTTTCAGCGCATCGCGAGCAACCGCAATTCTTCTTTCGTCGCTGTCGTTTATTGGGTAACCTTGAGGATCAGCATCCCGATATGAATTATCGCGAATGTTTTCTTCGTAATCATCAACATTGGCATCTTCCAAACGTCGCGCAACGTCTTCACGGCTGACGGTTTTTTGGCCAGCCGGAGGATGCATTCCTGCAATATCAGCCCATTTCAACTCGTCGGATTTTACGCCGGGTTGCTGTTTCAGGAAATTCACCCATTGATCCGGGGTCATTTTTTCCTGTTTGGCCTTTTGAGTAACCTCCGCAGCATGTGAATAGGTTCCCAATACGTTTTTCACGCGCATTGGTTGAAACTCGGGCTCTTTATTTTGATCCGAGCTCGAAGGTTTTTGCGGAGGAGGAGCTTCGCCTTTTTGTGCGACGATCTGACCTTGGTCTTTGATTTGTTGCTTAATAGCTTCTTTTTCTTCGGCGCTCAAAGCTGGGTCGCGGAGCTGAGCGGAAAGCTCTTTGATTTTGGCTTGAGCTGCTGCACGGCGCTCAGAAAGGCTTCCGCCGCCTTCTTTGTGAATGAAACCGCCATGCGCTTCGTGCTCTGGTTCTTCCGATTGCGCAGGTTGATTTCGTTGCTTTTCAACCATTTCATCGAGAAGGTTTTTAAACTCTTCATCAGAAATTTTCGGGCCTTTCGATCCAAAAGCACGCCATTCGAGATCATTTTTTATATGTTGATGAGCCCGATTATAAATTTCATCTTCCATTTCTGGGTCCATATAAGAGACCGTATCCCCTCCTCCGTGTGCAATTTCATGCATTTGGATTGGATTTTCATCATGGTCTCGCTCCATGGTGTGAGCCAAACTTTCCAATGTTTCTTTGCTTACCAAATTTTTTAAAATTGGATGGTTTTCATTCACAGGCTCTTTAAGAATTACGCTAAGAGCCTCGCGAGCCTTTTCCAAATTATTAGGCGAAAGTTTTTTAATCGCCATTTTCTTTGGTTTAAGCAATTTATTTATATTTTTGGCTTGGTTCACCGCCGCAACAGCATTGCGAGAGGTTTCCAGAAACTTTCTCCGGCTTACCGGAGCCTCCATGAGCGCTTTGGTCGCCTTGGCAATCAAGTCAGGGTTTTCGGCCGATGCAGGGCCGCTGGAAGGCACAGCGAGCGCTTTGTTTTCTTCCGGCGTCGAAGGTGCTGGCGCAGGTGCGGCCACGGTCGCTGGCAAATTGGCAGGTTTCGGATTGAAAAGATTCATGAACGCCGCACGTTTCGTGGGGTCTTTCAGCTCGCCGCCGTCGGCTTTGCCCGGAAACAAATCTTTTTGTTGTTGATTCAAACTATATTGCTGATTTTGCGCTTTCAATTCATCCATATATTGTGGATTTTTGCTGAAAAACAAATTCATTGGGCTGATCGAAGGGTCGCTCAAATGGTGAAGGCCCATTGAAGTAAGTTTGTTTGTGTATTCTTCATCGGACAACGCTTTGGGCGTGAACGAAGCAGGAGATGCTCCTTTTTTCGGACGACCGCCACGACCGAGATTAACTTTTAATGGCTTCACACTACGCGCGAGATGCAAAATGTCTTTGGTCATTGGTCGAGGCTCCGGAGAGGATTATTTTCTTGGCGTTGGCGTTTCCAAAACTGGCGTTTTATCTTCTTCAACGCTTTAGTTTGATGGAGGTAGCAATAAAGTTTCCGCGCATAGCGATTGAAAGCGTCATGTTCAGCGCCTCCTTTCAGCTTTGCGCGGGTGCCCATCATTGTGGCATTTTCCCGGTGATTGCAGGGATGACGGTGCCCAGCAAGTTGCGAACGACCTGCTCGCTTTCTGGGTGAACCGCGATGTTTTGCGCGAGGTCAATCATTTGAATTCGCTCTTTGGCCAGCATTTCCTGCTCTTCAACCATATTGTCCATGCGGTCTTTTTTCATGGTGGCGGCGAGCTGAGCGGCTTTTATTTTGGTGTCCGCCGCTTTCACGTTGGCGAGCTGTTGCTTTATCATGAGCTCGGACTGGTCGACCTTTTTCTCGTGGTCGGTTGGGCCAGTTTGGCCTCCGGCGAGCCCTTCCTGTTGCATTTTCGCGTTGTCCATTTGGATTCTTGCCTGATCCAAAGCAAGTTTGCCCTTGGCTGTCATGAGTTTTGCGTCGGAATCCTGCTTCTTGATTTGCAATTCCGCCATTTGTTTTTGCATCTCGGGCGGTGGTGCACCGCGAGCTTGCGGTGGGATCATGAATTGCTCAGGATTGGACCAACCAACCGCTTGAAGTGCCGCCGTGTCGATGGCGATTGGGTCGTAGAGCGTTGGGTTCTGCGCTTGAATCTGTTTCAACGCAACGATTTTCATGAGCCGCTGGGTCTGGGAAGCCGTGTTTGGATCGGCTTGCGGGACCAAATCGACTTGGTTCAGGGCGCGAATGAATGTTTCCTGATCCCACTTGCGTGCCGGACGGCGGTTTTTCTGCCAGAATGATTCAGGATTTTCCTTGAAGCAACGAACGATAAGCGCGAATTCCTCGGCTTGCGAGGCATGCATGCGCTTGTGAACGGCGTTCAGGACCTTGGTGGCTTGATCGATCAACGCGATTGTCGTGCCAACGGGGGCATCCTGTTTGCCTTCGCCCACGGCTTGTTCGGAGGTGCCCCCAATGCGAGCGCCCGTTTCGGCCATGTTTTGAACGAGGTTCATCAATGCGCCGGAGGGCTCTTTATATGGAAGCGGCATGACCGCCTGATTGATCGGCATTCCACCAGTTTTGACCAATGCTCCACCACCGGGCGGAACTCGGAATATATTTGTGTTTTGACGTGCACCAGTGTCGGCGTAAAGGAAGCCGGGGAAATTAGCATACATACCCGCATCAAGTAGCTCGCGCCAAGCAGCAGTGATAGCATTGGTTGTGTTCCCTAGGATGTGGAGGAGACCAATGTCATAAAAGCCCATCCCCGGTACGAATGTGTATTTGACGAAATTCTGACGGGCTTCAGGAAGATCCTTAGTTTCCTCATCGTAGTTGCGGACAATAGAAAGGATTTGCTTGCTGGATACATCGATGGTCACCCGATAAGGAATTTCGAGCCCTGTTTCTTTGCGTTTATGTTTATGCTCGAAACCAGTAATGTTCAGCTCGCAATAGCATTCGTAGATCTCGCGGTCGCGGTCCTCTGGATTCATTTGATCCGGGGCAATGCCCTGTTGGGCCATCTTTTCGCGTTGGGCGGCATCGTAGTCCGTTTGCTTCGGAGTGCTCAGCTCAACATCCTGATAAACGCCGAGGATCTGCATACGCTTCACGGTCGATGGCCGCATGTAGATGCGGTGGGTGACACGCTTCGCGTTGCTCAGGTCGGTTGCAGCATTGTTTACGATCAAGTCATCGGCGTCTATCGATTCGCTGACTGGGCGACCACGGAGGGGGCAGAAGTAAATCTTTTTGAAGGCAGTACCACCAAACCCAAGCATGAGTAGCATCCGATCGGTGTCGGGATAATATTCTCGCGCAGTGCTTGTGAGGTAGTGATTAAGATCGTTTTCAAGGTCGTTGGCGAGTTGGTCGGAGGCGAGGTCGGCATTGTTGTTGTCCTCGCGAATCTTCACTGGGCCGTCAGTGGGCAAAAGCTCAGACCGTGCGTTCGCCTGAAAACGCAATACGGCTTCAAGCAAGAGCGGGTGGCGGACTCTTGACATGCCCTCGACTGGTGCACCATCAGCAGCCCCTGTGAGGCCGGGGATCTCAATTTTGAGGCCCATGAGCTTAATGCCCTGAGCGCGGTCGTCAATCCATTCTTTGCGGGAATCGAGGTCATCCTGAACGCCTTTTAACAGCTCCTCGGAGATGCGAGCGAGCTCCGCCTCGTTGATTTTATCGACCAGATTATCGAACCAGCCTTCCGGCCCGCCCTCGTTTGCGCTTTCCAACGGCGAGCCATCGAGCGTCAGCGTGACCGACCCATCACCGTGTTCAATCGTGAGTAGGTTGCCCTTTTCATCGACGTTGGGCGCATCGCCCTCATCCGCGAGTTCAATCTCAATGCCCTCATGCTGAAGCTCTTCGGGCGCATCACCGGGCAAGCGGATGTTTGGGCTGAGGCCGGGGGTGAGCGCCATTTCCTATGTTCCTTCTCAAACGGCATAAAGCGGAGCAGGAGGCGCTCCGCGATGCTGGATGCTAGATTCGTAATCGTTTTGGGCTTCTTCAGGTCGGGCTATCATGCCTGTTTTTCGCAAATGACGCAAGGCCATTGATACGGTGTCGACAAGATCGTCGTGTTTTCCTTTGGGGAAAATGGCCGATTGGGTGATGACCATGTCCGCCCAGCTCTTGTCCGGGGCATAAACGAGCCCTTCAGCAAAGATATGCTGAACCGAATAGAGCCTCGAGCGTTTGTCGATGCCGTTCGGGTTATCGGTGATGACCATGAAGCCGAGATGATTGTAAAGCCGACGAAGCTCCTGCGCCACCGAATGCCCTGCCGCTTTGTCTTCGATCAGGATTGCATCCGCTTTGTATTTCTTCAGCGTCTCAGCAACCTTGGTCACGAGCTGGTGAAGCTCGAGGCGCTCCGCCCATGCATTGACGAGCATGACTTTTGGGTGGGGAGCTTTGTAGCCACGTTCCTTTTGGAACATGTCTTTGAGGCTCAGCGGCTTTTTCATGGCCTCGGTCGAGATGGGGTCTTCCGTGTAAACACCCCAAATGGTCAGGGCTGATGGATCATTTTCGGTTTTCTCGGTGTAAGCCGTGTCGAGACTGGCAATGATGTAATCGAACGCAGGGAACGAGTCATGCTCCCAAAGCTGCCACCAGTCGCGCTTTATGATCCCGCCGTCTGCAGGGGTTGGAATTTGTTGGAACTGACCGCTCACGGCGTATGGGCCCATGGCCCGTTTGTCGCGCTCTACGACGTGTTCTGGGAACCGTTCAGGAAAAAGGAGCTCGCCTAGCGTTTCGCGCTGGTCTTCCCAGCCCAGCATCGTTGGAGCGGCGCGGAGGGGCTCGTATTCCATGGGCAACATGATATGGTCGTAGCCCAAACCTTTATCGAGGATGACACCAGAGACATCCTCTTCATGGAGGCGCTGCATGATGACCACGATTGCCGACTTGTCCGGATTGTTCAAACGGGTCGGCACAGCTTGCAAGAACCAATCGATCGTGGTCGATCGCATCTGGTCCGAGGCAGCGCTTTCCACTGTGTGGGGATCATCGATGATGACTCTGTCGCCACGAGCACCTGTGATCCCGCCAGCGGCCACGGCTTGGCGGAAGCCAGTTGCGGTGTTTTCGAACTTGGTCTTTGCGTTCTGGTCGCCTGTCAACGTAACACGGTCGCCCCAAAGTGATTGATACCATTCGGACTGAATCAGTCGGCGCATCTTCGTCGAGTCACGGATGGCGAGCTCTTGACCATGGGAGGCGCAAACATAGCGCAAATGGGGCATATTGCGTGGTCCCCATTCCCAAGCTGGCCAAAAGACGTTGGTCAGCAATGACTTCATCGCACCCGGTGGCACGTTGATTAACAGACGATTGTAATACTTTTCGTCGTCGATCATCATCTCATCAGTGATTGCAGTGAGATGCGCCGCAATCATGTCGATGTGCCAGTTGTGGACATAATCTTGGCCCGGTTCGACCACGTGCCATGCAAGTTTTATGAAATCGACAAAACTTTCTTCGCAGTCTGCTTTGTCCAAAAGGAACAAAAGCTCATCGGGCGTGTAGCTTTCGGCAAGTTCCTCCAAGTCGTAAGCCACCCGATCATGCATCAGTCAGCCTCGACCGCTGTTAGCTCGATCTGCTTCAACAAAGCATGGCGCAACTGATCACGGACCTGCGCTGGCATGAGCGTCAAATCGACCTTTTGCTTTATGTTCACGTCCAAAGTGCTCTCGGCCAAGAATTTTGCGCCGTATTTCTTTGGGGCCAGCTTTTCATTGTGCCAGCGGCGTGTGTCGATGCGGTTTCGCGCACGAGCAGGATTTGCATCATCATCCGCAATGTCCATCATGGTCTCGACCATAATGTCTGCTCTCATTTCAATTGCTCGTGCGTATTGTTTGGCCAAAAAAGGCTCATCTTTGATGTGCGCAAGGAAAGTCGCCGGGCTCGGAAAGCGTTTTGAACCGTCTTTATTTAAACTTTGGCAAACTTTTGTTAGGCTTTCGCCTTCGGCAATACGACGAATGATTTCCGCAAGATCTTCCTGCTTCACATCATCGTTCAGCCAAAATCCTTTACGTTTAGGCGGTATCGCAACAGCTTTTGAGGCTTTTGCCACAGTGCATTCTCCCTCTCAGAATGAGAAAACGATTATGCTCCGGAACAAAACAAACGCAAAAAGAAATCGTTAAGTGTAACAACCCATTCGAAATGCTAGGATATCATGCAAATGTGAGGAAAAATTTGCCGCATCAATTTCATCTTCTGGCCTAAAATCAAACTTATTTTGAAGCATCGCGGCTTTTGAGCCTTGATAAAACAATATCCTATCAGGTGTTTTGCCTTCGCCAACACCAACAATAAACAAGCTGTAGCCTCCGGCTTTGAACAAATCCCGATGCCACTGAACCTGAGAAGCTCGGACATCATGACAAGACAGCTTCTCACCTTGGATTTCTCCAACTTTCAACTCAATGGGCACAATCCTGCCCTTCACCATGATCTGGAGATCCGCAATCCCGATCGTTCCACCTCGTCTCGGCTCATAAGTCGAAAGCCATCCGTCCCAGTTTTCCCGAAACCAACTTTTGAATTGCTGTTCATTCATCATAAAACTCTCCCATACATTTTATTTTGCTCTTCGAGCCATTCATAATATTTGGACCAACGAGCTCGAGCAGCCTCGGACATTTTCCTCTTCGTTTCTTCTGAGATAGGTTTTTTGTTTCGAGCAGCCTCGGACATCTTCCTTTTTGTTTCATCCGAAACTTTGGGCCTATTTTTTGCCGCAAAAGACATGTTCGCTCTCGAAGTTTCAGAAAATTTATATTCTCGCTCCATAATTCTTTCCTTTTCAAAAAACGAGAAAATAGTAAGCCTCGAAATAAATACAAAAGCAACCAAATTCTTATTTTTATAAAGAATAACAATTTTCCGTTTCCATTCCGAACCCCTATTCCCCCCTTTCTCTCTCTTTCTTCTTCTTCTTTACAACTCTTACAAGGGGGAATATACTATATAGAATGGAAACGGTAACACTATATTTCAATGACTTACGCCGTAAACGAAATCTTTCCGTCTTGATCGACCTGAAATCGACCCTCAATCGTTTCGGTACCGAAACAATTAATCTCCGACCCAAAACCCTTCTTTCGAGACGACCGCGACCTCTGAATAATGGCCCTCGAGCCAAAAACGATGGCCCGGCATCTCACGCTGAAGCCGCTCCATTTCCTTCCTGCATTCCGCCTCATCGTCGAATTCTTCAACAATGTAGCTTTCCGACCCATTCAACCGCTGTTGGCCCTTCAACACCCATATCTCGTTTTGCATCACTCACCCTCCTTCAGTGCGTCAGCAATTATCTTCAACAACGACTTTTTAATCACGGACTCAGCGGGCAACCATTGATTGATGCCCCTATCTAACTCGGTTAATGCTTTACGCAACCGCTCAATTTCATCGGCGGCATCGGTAATTGTTTTTGGTATGAGCCGTAATGCTTCCCGCAGCCGCTCAATCTCATCGGCATATGGCTTGACAGCCTTGATCCACGCATCACGGTGGAATTTGCTATACCATTTTCCATCTTTCCATTCTCCGCCATCCATAGCCAATGCAATATCAGCAGCCATCTTTTCAGCAATATCCATCACTCCCCCTCCTTCAGTGCGGCCCGTGTTTCTGCCCATACCTTTTTGACACCCATGCCAAACGTCACGCCTTGGCCGTAAGTGTCCACAAAACAATTTCCCAACCATTGTTGAAGCAATTCCCGCAGCCGTTCAATCTCAACGTTCTGTTTGACCACCGTGTTCTCACACATCTCAAGCCACTGGACTTTATTCCGCAACCGTTCAATCTCATTGGCGGCTTCGGCGCACCATTCCCCAATATCCATCACTCCTCCTCCTACAATTTTAAATGCATACACACGCAATGAAAATGAACCATCCCCATCCATCTGCCCCGCGCATTGCGGTAACAGCCGCGCAAACAAGGGCAACACAGGCGACAAGGTGCTTATC
>Ga0007848_1000196_pt1 | contig 23521 bp, 25 predicted proteins | sample CryBogCBH18Jul08_FD_71209 | JGI IMG/M metagenome (GOLD analysis project Ga0007848, IMG submission 71209) | Freshwater microbial communities from Crystal Bog, Wisconsin, USA - CBH18Jul08 | ecosystem: Environmental > Aquatic > Freshwater > Lake | place: Crystal Bog, Wisconsin, USA | collected...
TACCGTCTCTACGTCAACACTCTTGCGAACATCTGAAACGTCAGAGGTCAATGAACAATTTTTCAACGGATACATTCGTCGAAAACGAAATCTGGATTCGCAACAAAGTCTGACCTTGGCCCCGGCTACAGCATCAACCCTCTCAACCCTCTCAACCCTTCCTTCCTTCCTTCCAACCTACCTTTCCTACAGAATGCCTTCCAACCAGAACCTCAAGATCAAGGTCCCCGCAGAGCCCAAGCGCACCATGAGCGCCGAGTCCAAGGCCAAGATGCTCGAGACCCGAGCCAAGAACAAGGCCACCAAGGCCGAGTCCAAGGCCGAGCCCGCCAAGCCCAAGGTCGAGTCCAAGACCAACGCCGCCGCCGCGCCCGCGGCCGAGCCCGCCAAGAAGAAGGGCCCGCCTCCGATGAGCCCGGGCAAGCGCGCGGTTGCAACTGCCAAGCGCCTCCAGACGCTCGCAGCCAAGAAGGCCGCAGCGGACAAGCTCAAGGCGGATGCGTCCAAGGTTGTGTCTGTTCGCGAGACCTTCGTTGACGTGCACGACGAGGACAATGAGCATCTCAACTTCAGCATCAACTGCTACACCGCCGCGGCCGCGCGCGGGCTCTGCACGTACATGACCACGGTTTTCATCAAGAACCCGAAGGGGTACGTGAGCATCTTCGAGCAGCTCGAGCCCGAGGCGGACGATGACGAGTCCGTTGAGTCGGATGGGTCTCCGGAGCTGTCGGATGACGGTGAGCTCTCGGACGAGGAGTAAAAAGTTGAACTTCAAGTTCAACTTCAACAATAAAACAATTTTTAACTTGAAGTTCAACTTGAAGTTCAATCCAAAAACGAAAAGTTTTGAGGCACGAAAACGAACCTTGGGCCCTCCCACAACTAATCTTCTCACAACAACAAATCTTTCAACATGCCTCCTCCCATCCACCAGTGTCACGCAGCCAAGGCCAACGGACAGCGATGCAACTACAACTCAAGATTCCATGACAACCGCCTTTGCGCCACGCACGAGCGCATGCGGCGCGAGTACGAGCACTACTGGAACACCAACCCGTGGATCCAAGCCAACCGCCAGCCGTACCAACTGCCAGTTTGGGACGCGCCTGCACCGGAGCCCGAGGTGGTTCCGCCACCGGAGGTAGTTCCGCCACCGGTACTGGTGCGGGATTGCGAGAGCTGCGGACGCGGGCTTCCCCGCTACCGCGTGCATCAGGGCCTGCGGTTCTGTTCGCACTGCACGGTTCACCGCAACCGCCCGGACCTTCCAGTCGAGCAGCGCTGTGCCTACCACACGCACGGAGGACGCCGCAAGGAGTGCTTCAAGGCACGCCAGACGGACGACATGTGCCGCACGCACTTCAAGATCACCACTTCACTCATGTGCCGGAAGAACATCAAGAACGCCATCGAACTGATCCGGGACCACCAGGCGGATTGGCACCAGATCATCCATGCGGCCTTTGCCGGGCCCGGACGCGAGTCGCCCTGGTGCTTTGGCATCCATCAGCACGAGATCCACCGTGCAGCCGTGCACATAGCCATCGTGTGCCACATCCCGGAGCTGTACAACCAGCAGCAACGGGAGTATTACTACCGCGCGATGCCACACCGCGCACCGCAGATGGACGAGCAGGGTGTCATCCACCGCCCCGTCTTGTTTGTCCAACATGTCGGACTCATGGACCCGGGCTTGCCCCCTCCCCGCACGGATCTCGAGGCCTTCACGCGGGATCGCCAGAACGTGCACACCACGGTCGTCACGGAAATGACCAACAAGAATGTTGAGGTTCTTCTTCAGACGCCCGGAGACGAGACGGACCTTGCCACGCTACTGTCTCAACTGGCAGCGGGTGTCCGCGGCGAGAGCTGTGTCTTCCCAACCGTCGGACAGCTCAAGGACGTCTTCAAGGACGTGGCCGTGTGGTGGAACAAGAAGTCATGTCGCAAGGCGAACGACTGGCTGTACAAACGGCTGCTGCAGTCTCTGTGGCTCCGCATCAAGACGTCTGGAAGCTTCAAGGGAGACCTCGAGAAGCGCCTCTGGGAGGAGATGGTGGATTCTCTGGGCATGTGCTGCGACGGGCACATCAACCGCCTGGCGAACGTCATGGTGGGATTCGACGACGCGTTCCAGGCGCAGGTGTCAGCGGGCGAGGCGCTGCAGAACCGGATGGCCTCCATTGCAGAGATGGATCTCACGACCGAGAAGAAGGTCGAGATGGCAAACGCCGTGTTTGCTGAACTGGCAGTTCCCGAGCCGGAGCGCCAGGCGTGGCTCGAGGCGTTCTGATCCGACCACAACAAAAATCTTTTTACATGTAGGTAATGGCAGACAAGGAACTCGAACTGCCGAAAATTCAACGCGTGAAACCTCAACCTCAACCTGAACCGGAAAAGCCAGCGGAACCGAGTCCGCCCAAGAAACCCAAGATTGAGCCGCCTCTGCCGTCGCCCAAACTGCAGGGCCCGCACAATGCGCCACCATCTCCTAAAGGCGGTACGCGGAGACGACTGGTGAAGTTGCGCAAGTCCCATCGCTCCGATAAGAAATGGGATGCAGTGTTTGAGACGCCGCAGGGTCAGAAAGTAGTTTCGTTCGGGCAAAAGGGGTACTCGGACTTTACGAAGCACAAGGATGTGACTCGTAGGGCTCGGTATGTGCATCGGCATTCTGGAATGGGCGAGCACTGGGACAATCCCATGACACCCGGTGCATTAAGTCGATGGATTCTGTGGAACAAGACCACCCTGCGTGCAAGTGTTGCGGATTACAAGAAACGGTTCCATCTTTAAGAACTCCACTGCTTGGGATCGATCGGCGGCGGGATCTTGATCGGTTCCAGTTTCGGAGGGGGAGGGGGGCCGGTAGGTGAAATCGGCTTCTTAACAGGAGCCGGGGGCTTCGGAGGGGCCGGACGTTGAAACAAATTCATGAACCCGCGCATTACTTCATTGTAGCAAAGTGCTTGAAGCTATTTTACCGCTCGGGACATGCAGTGATTCCTAGAGCGGTTAACATGGCTGTTTGCGTCCCGTATGCATAGTGAGCCACTTCACCCGCGACAAACCAAAACACGAGATGGACAAGCAGATGCCCACGAAGAAGCCATGCCGTAAACATCGCCAACAAGACTGTTAGCGCTGTATCGACGACAGCAACGCCCAAGAACCGATACGAATGAGGACCCGTTCCGGGAGCTCCAAAGATATTTGCGTTAGGACAGGAGGCCATTATCCTAAAAACGGAAATGATTTTAGGGAAACTCGATTCTAATTAGCCCAAAATGTCGTTCCTCCACTCTGTCCTTTCCACAAACAACTGCAGCGGTTGGAATAACGGCACCCATCAAATTTGGCAGATCCCCATCAAGCTCTTCAATTCACTCCCAATCAAGCGCTGGAAGTACAATCGCCCACCGGACATTGATCGTGTTGCAGAGATCCATGCATACATGGCACAATCCAAGCGTATGGATGGTATGATTTACATTGCAGAGATCGGTTCAGACATTGTGTGCTACGAGTCCAACCACCGCCGCGAGGCACTCAAGGGTCTGGATGACATGGCAGAGATCATCGTGGACATTATGTTCAACACGACGCATGACGCCATCAAGGAGGAGTTCCTTCGTCTCAACAAGGCAGTCTCGGTTCCGGATTTGTACGTGAGCGAGGAGCCAGTCTTCAACTTGGACGATCTGCTAGCTGCCAAGGACGAGTTCTGCAAAAGGTACGCGGACCACAAGAGCACCTCCGGGCGCCCGCAGAAGCCCAACTTCAATTCCGATAATCTCCTGCAGGATTTTGACAAGATCACACGTGAGAAGAAGATCACGGTTGCAACACTCATGACGCGCCTTGAAGCGCTGAACACGGAAATGAGTACCCGCGACCGCAAGGGGGTGTCTGATAAGGTCATTGAAAAGTGCACCAAGTCCGGATTCTGGCTCTTTGCCTGGAATAACCGCCTCGATGTCAAGGACTTCTGAAAACGAAATTGGTCAACAAAACAAACTCATTTTTTAAATGTCGTTCCAACAGTGTGATGGAAATGGTGAATGCCTCGAACAGACCGACGACCAAAACACCTACGGGAAGCGTGCAGACTTCAACTGCGCACACAATTGTCAGCCGATCCCCTGTTGCAACGAGATCATTTGTGGATCCTGGCTTCCACCGTGGTTTCACGGAATCAAGAAAGTAGGGATATGTATCTGTCTCGGTTGTAATATGACATTCGGCAAGAAACTCGACATCGTTGAGAATGTCGAGTGTCCTATGTGTTTGGAGACAACCAAGTGCGTAATTCAGCCCAATTGTACTCATCCAACATGTGTGCCGTGTTTCAAGCGTTGTCATTATGGTGAATATGAACCCCAACCACAGTTTCCGTACCCGGAAGAAGTTTATGATGAATTTGAAAATCATCAGTTAGATGGTCATGATCCTGCTGAATTTATTGCAAGGTATCCGCTAATCGAAAAGTGGGATAAGGACTGGAAGAAATGGGAACAGGAGAGGGATGCAAAGTATGCGCGTGAACAGAACCTTCGGATTTGCCCTATTTGTAGGCGTTAACACTTACACAGTCTAGTCGTTCCATCAGAATGCCCCCGAAGAAGCAGCCTACCAAGACGGTTGTTATTGAGCGTGTCGTTACGACCAAAGAGACCCGTGTTACCTATCAGCCCAAACCTGAACCCAAGAAGCAGAGTGGTGCATGCCATCGATGTGGTCGGACAAGCCATTGGATTGCCGATTGTTACGCAAAGACCGATAATGATGGAAATGACTTGAGCGACGATGACGACTGAAAACGGATCAGAAGCTTACATAAAAAACCATTTTTACAGTCAAGATGTCTTCAACTATTGACGCCGAACTCGCCACCCTGCACGCCCGCATCGCCCAGCTCGAGGAAGCCAAGAAGGTTCCTCCTCCGATCATCACTCCACAGGAACTACTCGTCAAGGCACAGGAGAGGGTCAAGCGCGAACAGCTGACGGCGAATAAGAACAAAAGCCCTGTTTCAATTGCGTGTAGGTACTCATACCAATCGCAGACAGCAATGCTCGAGTCGATCGTGGAGAGTTTGAATCGTATTCACGCGCGTCTTGATGCTCTAGAAGGGAAGTAGCCGGGGATTCTTGACCATGGCATTGAACATGTGGACGTACGTGATGGCGACGGAGGCAACGACAACCCAACCCCACTCCATTTTTGTATTGGACCATGAAACAAGAATGGGCATCTCAAGCGTAGCGGTGATCCTGATGATGGTGGGGTTTCTGTACATTGGATTCTCAACAGCGAGCCAAGTTGCGACCCAGCCAAAGTTGCCCGAATTCCCTCCTCCCCTGTCCGTGGGTAAATCCCGGAATCTGCAAGCGTCCTCGCAAGATGCAGGAATGTATATACAGGATCTTCGTCGTCAGACCGTTATCCAGGCCGGACGATTGAACAATCAAAGTTTCACGAATGGCGTGTTGGAATTTTCATTGACTACTTGATGAATGTCGACCAAGCGGTCAACCTTCCCGGGAATGCAGGTACAGGACTTGGTGGCGTCGCACACGTCGTAGTCGGTCTAGGAAAGTGTAATTTTCTCGACCTGTAAAGGTAATGCCAGAGAGGATTGCCTTTCTTGCAGGTGCCCGGTTGGCAAATTTCGTAAATGAAGACGGAAGTATCTATGTCATGTCACCTACAGGGCCAATCAAACGATTGTCCCCAGATGGAATATTGACAGATTTCGCAGGTGTGCCGAACCCCGTGAACGGAGAAGCAATCGATGGACCATTGGCAACCGCGCGATTCCAAAATCCACAAGCAATGACAAGGGGTCCCGATGACAATGAGAGAACATTGTATGTTGCCGATGGTAACTCTATCCGAGTCATCAAGAACGGCCAAGTAACCACTCTTGCCGGACATGTGATAAATTTTGATGATGACGATGATGATTACGGTGTTATTATTGATGCAAACGATATTTGGAATAAACCGGGTAAAGGTCTATTTTTTTGGGATGAAGACAGATTGCGTTCCGTTACGCTTGATGGAAAGGTCACAACAATAGCAAGACCGCCTAAATATGATGATCCTCCTGATGTAGCAACAAAATACTTTAAGTACTGTAATTTGCACATCCCAAACGCAGTATTCGATATCCTAGGAAATCAATATTACAGTAAAAAATGGGCCCTTGCAAGGTCAGGTCGTGCTTGTAATGAGGATCCAGAGTTCCACGGGTACATTAAGATGACGATTACGAATGGTGAGGAAACGTGTATTAAAGGTCCAGATGCAAACACATTTACATACGATTTCAGGGACAAAATACTGTATTTTTCAGATGACACGGGGGTTTGGCGTGAAGGAGGACGTACACCGCGATTGTGGCAAGGGTTTGCGCGAGCGGAAATTGATTTCTTTAACGGCGTCATGGCTGTCCTGCCTCCCGCCCCGAATCCCGATGTGCCGGACACCTTTGATCCGAACCGTGCGAACTTTAGTTTCTGTCCGGTGTGTCTCGGATACGCAACACGTGAGAGTGGTTGTATGTACATGCATCACGTGTGCCCAGCCTCAAAGAGACACCCAGAGCTGTATGGGGAGTATGCCAATCCCGTGGACGGCCAAATCGAGTGGTGTACGGTGTGTGGTCGCATCTGCAAGGGTCACGGGCACATCTTGCGAAATATGCCCGAAGACAGGGCTACTGGACGCGTGCCATACCCGCCGGGAGTCGTAGTCGACTTCTTCGGCAATGACTGCTTTCCCTATGGTGGAGGTGGAGCGACCGAGAAGTTCGTCCGGATGGAACAGATGGCAAAGGCGGCATGTGAAGCAATCGAGTCGGTTGGACGAGATACAGAGGATTCCGTGAGAAAGACGATGATTGAAAAGATATGGCGCGGCGTGAAACCGCTGGACGATCCTGCACTCTATCAAGCAGCAACTGCGCGTATGGCACATCCGATTGAAGTACCCTGCGAGCTTCCTGCAGTCATTGCCCAGCCTGCTCGTGCCGCTGTGCATGTCCGTCGACCTGCCGATGAAGCAGCCATGACTCCAACCAAGCACGTTGCCCCTGACAATCGCTGTGCGGTGGAATTGAACGAGCCACAGCATGAAGGCAAACCGGTCTACCAGTTCCACCACAAGCAACCGGACGGAACAATCTGGAATCACGAAAATGAGTACATTTGTGCAGAGGACCTCCAGGCGTATATCGTACAACAAAACAGCGATGTATTTACCGGATTGTGTCCACTAAACGATCACTGCAAGGCACGTCTGTACCCTGAAGAAATCGAGGATATTATCGAAGCGAGTGTATGGAAACGATACCAAGAAAAGTTCGATGAACATTTTGCCGAACCTGCAGCAATGGCGGGTGGTGGCAGGTCGTCCGGTATTTTCTACAAGATTGACCCTAGTGAGATCGGGTGTTTGCTTCCGCCAAAGAAAAAGGCAGGTCGTCGGACGTACCGCAAGAAACAGAAGAAGACGCGTGGAAAGAGTCGGGCTAGGAAAGTGTAATCTGCTGCGTGCGCGGCAAACGACGGCTCAAGACATCACGCTTGGTACCGCCCACAGACATGTCATCTCCCTCCTGGATTCCCTCGATGGCGCGCAGGGCTTCGGCTACACGCTCCGGCTGGTCGGCAAACTGCAAAAAGAGCTGTTGACGGAGGGTTGACCGCTTCAAGGCCGGACGCACAGTACGCTCGGACCGGGTGATGGTACCGACGGCTCCCTCAACTAAAAAGTTATCGAGATTGTTCCCCTTCATGAACTCCAGAACTGTGGCACCCAGCCTGGTCTTGCGTTCACGAATTTCCTTGGCCTGCTTCTGGAGAGTCCGGAGCTCATCGTCTGCAGCAATCCACTGACGGAGCGTATCGCGGATCTGTTCAACCTCCATTTACTGTCTTGTCTGTTGTCGCGAGTAAACCGCATAGATTTTCATTCTTTCAGGTGAAACCTTTGCCATCCGGAGTCGTCTTGCTACCCGTTCACGACGCTGGATTTCGCGCGCTACGCCTACAAGTATGCAGATCAAGACTGCGAGGCCTCCAAGGACACCCCCGACCACAGTGAAGGTCGTAGTTTGAGCCTGTGACTGAATTGCACCAAGATCCACAACCGTCCGGGGTGTTGGCGTCATACTTGGCGTTGCAGAAACTGTCACTGAAGCAGACGGTGTTACAGACGAAGTCACGGACAGTGACGGTGTGGCTGTACTTCCGTTGGACATGGATGGAGTCGGGGTCATGGACGGTGTCAACGACAAGGTCGGGGTCATGGACGGTGTCGAAGAACTCGTGCGCGAAGGCGAGGGGGCTGCTACAATACTGAATTGTGACGATGTAAATGTTGTTGTGTCGACCCGAATGACTACTGCATAGCGCGTACCTCCAAATCCGGGATTGAACGTGGAGGGACACAGGTACTGGACGGTATTGTTCGTATCCGGAACAAATGTCGTATTCAAAGGAGTTCCAACTGTTGTTACTCCGCCGAACCCAGTGCTCTGAATGGAAATGAGGGACTGGTTGCTCGTTGCGTTCGAGACGAGGTATGTAATTGAAAAATTCTGCCCGCATGTTGAGGGCTGCGTAACCCATGCAGTAATGACTGCACCAAGTGTAGCTAGGAGGCGCATTATACCTTACTTCGGCCTTTGGTTATGTGCCTTGTACGCAATATCACCTCCGGCCTTGATCTTGAGTGTGGAGCTGAACAGCTTGCGATCCGTTACAGCCGTTGTGGTGTTCCAGACCTTGATGATGTGAAACTGCCCCTTGGGACTGACTGTCACTCCGGCGATGCAGTCATTGTTGCTCTTGAGAATTGAATTGACGAAACAGTGTGCCATGCAGTCGACGAGCACTGTATGCGTATCGGACGCATCCACCTTCATGGACCATGCGCCACCCTTGTCGTTCTCCGGCGCATCCCACAGGGGTGGGATCCCGGTTTTCATGAAGAAGAACATGCCGGATTCCCACACATCCTTGGGAATGCCGTCAATGACTCCCCAGAACTCATCGACGGTCTTGATCTCGTACACCTTGATGTAACTGTTGAGGGAATAGTTGCTGTCGTTGGGATCGTGATACCAGAGAGTCCACATTTTTGCCACACGGTACTCTTGTATTCGTTCGTCGGATTCCGTTTTTCGCAAAAACGAAAGTTGTCGCCCTAGAAGAGTAGAAGAGGCGTGGCACAAATGGACATCACTACCCTTTACAGTGCCCGGGCTCTTCCCAGGGAACCTCTCGCAGACATTTCCAACATCCTTTCCAAGCTCAAGACGTCATTCCGCCCCATCCGTCGCCCCGTTGTTCTCCGGCGCGAGTTCCATCCCCCACCTGCAGAAGTGGCTCTCAATTGGCGCGACAATGTACTTGTCGAAGTCGTCCGCAAGGTCCGCGAGAAGGACGATCCGGATTACGATGAGATCAACGCCGCCATCAACAAGGTGTCCAAGCAGAACTATGCAAAGATCGTCGAGTCGATCATGACAAAGCTGGCCGCGCGCGACGCCATGTTCCGCCTGCGCATCACCACCCTGCTGTTTGATCGCGGGATCCGGCAGAATTGCTTTGCACCCATTCTCGCGGATGCGTACCGCGACATCACCAAGGCCCACGAGGATGCCCGCCAGGATCTCGTGACGCAAGTCAAGATGTTCGACACCTTGTACGACATGAGCAAGGTTGTCATTGTCCCACCTTCAACGGATCCGGGGTTCAATGACGCAATCATCGCCTGGACCAAGCAGAAGGAAACCAAGCGTGGCTTTGCCGTCTACACATCCGAGCTCTTTACGCGCGGGCTTCTGGCAGACGGCATCATGCAGTCCATGGTGGCGCAGGTTATCGAGGACCTCAAGGAGAGTATCGCCTTGCCAAAGACACCGCCGGGCGAGGAGCATGTGGATCATCTGGTTCGCTTCCTGTTCGCCATTGCGCCCAAGGTGGCGTTTATCAAGCCGCTGGTCACGGACATTCTCAAGATTCCCCGCCCGAACACGCCGAGCCTGACCATGAAGTCCCGATTCAAGCTCGAGGATTGTCTCAAGGCATAGACAATGCCGTGTCCTGCACCGGATAGCGATTTGTCCACGCTCGTAAAATTGAAATATACCAACAAATTGACGAAAGATGTACTGGAGAACTCGTTGATTGTCTACAAGGGGTGTTGGAACGACGACAATGCACAGCTTGAAAAGTATGCTATAAAGTACGAAGATCTTGATTTTTACGTAACACGTGCATTTGCCAATTCTAAAGGAATCGATACAGATCCTTCTCCACCCCCTTCTCCTCTACGCCCAGTACAGCAGGGAGGACGAAGGAAGACTCGCAGGAGGAGGATTGTCTCGAGGCATAAGTAATGGAGATTCCGCCCGATCACGAACTCGTTATCGTCTGCCACTGCAGACCCTGTCGACGCCCGAAGGGGTACGTTCCAAAATACGAGAATGAAGGAGACGATCTGCTCGACATTGTAGAGGATACAGCGGACCAGGATGCAATTCGTACAATTAGTGATGACGCGCATTTTGTGGATGTGAGCTGCCCCGACGCGTCCTTGGAACGAAATAAATGGTCTGATGTTCCGGATGGTACAATCCAGATTGTATGGGGCAAGGCATGCCCCGTGTATCCGGCATTCAGTGCAGGATTGTACTGGGACTTGCAGGATAAAACGTACAAGCAACTGGATCCGAGTCTCTCAATTGAAACCGTAAAGGATATTCTTGACAATTCGTACCCAAAACTGAAACCCGGAGGCATGGTGGTGTTCCCTTTATTTCAACATATGGTCCGCGAAGCGTACGATAAATACAATCCGGGTCCGCAGTGGAGGATGGTGGTTTCAGAACACTTTCCATTCTTGGTGAAGAAATCGAATACTTTTCCCAAGGCCAGTGGCGGGGTCATTGTCTTTACAAAAGTGCCCGCAGGTGGACGTCGGCGCGGCAGGAAGACTCGTAGGAAGACCTTGCGAAAGAGAAAATGAGCAAGATTCCTTCCCCGACCGTCCTCGCCCATGCCGCAAAGCTGGCAATTACAGAGGATCGCCCCATCTATCTGGATTACTACAATGACAGCATCGAGAAGAAGTGCTGCATTGGTGTTCGCGAGGAGGACAAGTGCCTCATCAAGTCTAACACGGAGTACACGTCGAGCATTGTCACCATCACCCGCCTGAAGGAGGAGGGTGTCTTTATCGTGCTGACGGAGAACTCCCTGTACATTGTCTCGAGCGACATTCCCATCAAGCGCATCGTGACGCCGTCTACAGAGACAAGTTCGTAAAAGACAATGGAGTTTCCGCCACCGCATCGTATTCTTTTTGAATGTTTGAATGACCGAAACACCCGCGCCTACTGGCAGGATGTGAAAACTACATACGCGGACCGGTGTGATTTTGAAGAGATCGAGGCCACGGAACACAATTCAGTCGAGGAATTCTCGGCTTGGTTGACCCAGTGGCTCTCCTTCGCTCCTACACAACCTCACCGAATCCGGCTTTTGATGATTTGGCATGCCCACTTTTTGAGTGCAGCGTGCCAGCAAATGATGCGTCGATCCCTCGAGACTCGATCCTTCAAGTGCAGAGTCTGGTTTCATCTCGAAGAGCCGACACTGCAGCATGCGATTGTGAGCAGATGCGTTGTGACCCGAATGCCGCAGTATACGCATACCCCGATCGTGCATGGAACGCTCGATACGGCCCTGTGGGATGACCCAGTCGCTTACGAAGTCGCGCTCTCTAGTAAACAATGAGGGTATTCACGGACGGCTCCTGTACGGCAAACGGTCAGAAGGGCGCCAAGGCTGGGTATGCCGTGTGGTTCCCGGACCATCCTGACTGGGCCGAGTCTCATCGTGTCCCCGAGACCCAGTCGCAAACGAACCAGCGTGCCGAGCTGTCGGCGATCCACCGTGCGGCCCAGATTCTGGATTCCAAGGGGTGTGACGAGGATGTGACAATTTATACGGACTCTGCATACTCGATCAGCTGTTTGACCGAGTGGTTCACGGGTTGGGTTGCAAGGAACTGGAAGACAAGTGTGGGCAAGGATGTCTTGCACCGGGACTTGATCGAAGAGACAGCGACCCTGCTGTCCAAGCGCAAATCGTACAAGTTTGTGCATGTCAAGGCGCATACTGGCAAGTCGGACGACTTGTCGAAGCAGAATGACATTGTCGATCGGATGGCGCGTGAATCCGTGGAGGGACGCAAGATTGTTCTGCCGACAGTGTCAACGGATGAGATTGCCCCGGGATGTCCACTGAACATCTTGGGCCCATCGATTGCCCAGACGGTTGTTCTCGATTGGGTCAAGACGCACCTCGATCAATTTGACACGGACATGGTGAACAAGCACATGATGAAGCTCTTTGCAGAGGCGTGCAAATCAAAGAAGGTTAACTTGACAAAACACGTGTCTCAACGCACGACGATGCTTCGCGCGGAGGTTGAAACCGTTTTAATCGAAAAGGTTGTAGTAGAGTAAATGAGCATCCCGGTTACTGTCATTCAGTTTTCGTCGCCCACGTGCGCACCGTGCAATCAGATCAAGCTGGCAATGGATATCATGAAGGAGGAGTGCAACGGCGTCGTGGCCTGGGAGTCGGTGAATGTCCAGCAGGACGTGGCCGGACTCGTTGGTCGCCTGGCTGTCACGTCATGGCCAACTATGGTGGTTCTGGTTGGTAATAGCGATTTCGGACGTGTGGTGGGTACGAACGTTGGCGCATGTTATGCACTCATCAAGCGTGCGGTGGCTGCTGCAGCGCCCCCGCCTACCGAGAACACCCAGTAGGTGCCCTGCCTGATCCGGAGGTATCGTCACGACGGTAGCCCCCACTCTGCGTCTGACCCCCACCAACGCCCCCGCCCGAGCCGCCCCCGCCCGAGCCGCCCCCGCCCGAGCCGCCTCCGCTGGAGCCGCCGGACCTCAATGTCGTAGCAACAGAGCTAGGCAAGTACTGGGGGGCCGAAGACTTGAAGATAGCATAGATGGCTCCAGCTGTCAACAGGCCATAGATAAGACCCCACACCGGTCCTGTTGATGGAGAGATCATGCATTTGGAGATGGAAACGGCTTGGATGGCGTACAAGGTCAAGAAGGCAACAATGGTTCCAAGCGAACTCGTCCATCCGAGATTGTCGATCAAGTCAATGACATAAAACCAAAACACGGATGCGGTCATGGTCAATGTCGGTGGAACAGCCACTGTAGTCTTGGTCTCGCCGGAAATATTGCATCCATCGTATGCGCCGCTAGGAGGGATAGCAACAGGGGGAGGAGGAGCTGCAGGAGGGGCACTGCCTGCGCGAGCGAACGCCGAGTTCAAAATACGCATGACAAATGAAAGGATCATATCAAATCCGTACCCGGAGACCGCTCCCATAACGCCCGCAAAGGTTCCGGTCCAGTACACGCCCTGGTATGTGAATGCGTCAGCCAGGACACCAAACAAGAGCAAAAAGTGAGGAATGTAGCGGAACAAGATAGACGGTTGCGCGGCTCCTACTCCTACACCACTTTGCACGACAACTACAGCAATCACTCCCGCCAGGGCAGAAAGACCTGCGAGAATGATTGATTGCCACCAATTTAGTGACCCTGATGGTGAAGCAACATTGATCGGAGGCGGCGGCATCTTGTTCTCTTTCCGATACTTGTTTTGTCTCCTAGTTGACAATGGGTGCGGCATCCTCGTGTACAACCAGAGATATTGTGGACCCATACCCGGGCAATGACGTTATCAACGGTCTTAAACGCGCAGACTCCGAAGGATGTTCTAATTGCAATCTGATTATTGATAACGGAAATACAGTTTCGACGGTAGATTTACACGTCTTTGATGATGGTGTTCGAATCACACCCGTAATTCCATTAACTGTCACGTTCAATACCCAGCAGTACAAGATCACTGAAATTGACTTCTTCTATCCTGCGCCAATCCGAGTTGAAGGAACGAATGCAGATGCGGTTATGCGTTTCAAATCGATGGATGGCGATGGGCTCGAGCTGTTCCTCCCTTTAGCGTCATCTGTGAACATGTCCACAAATCCCTCGGATTTCCTCACGAAAATCGCCCACTCTCTTCCGGATACAACCAAAACAACAACAGTTTCATCCGTTTCAGTGGGTCAGAACTGGTCCTTGGCAGGGTTAATTAGCCCGAATGATCCGTACTTTACATGGGTCAATGCAGACTATGAACGATACGTGAAGTACACGATCCCGTGCAGCCAGCGCGTACTGGGCTGGCGGCCTCTGCGCGGACCCCGTGCGATTTACATGGCGAATCCAATTGTAGTTCCCGACAGTGACCTGGCAACCCTTCGCGCGTCGGTTCTTCGTTTGAATCCGACGGACGCGATCAAGACATTGCCATATACGTACTTTTACCCTCCGAACGAACCGTGCCCCGACTGCAAGGCCCCGGCAAAGGCAACGACGTCGGCACCCTCGCCCATGTCGACCGCCCTCTTTAACTGGATCATTGCCATTGTTATTGTCATCTTGTTCTGCATTGCGGTGATTGTAGGCGTTCTCATGACGGAACAACGTGGAAGTGTATTTGAAATGGCCTCCAATTTTCTACGCAGTATATCGTCTTTTTACGTCTTGATGCTCGTGTTTGGGTTGTTGATTATCTTGGCATTGACAGTTGCGGGCATTGCAAAGGCAAAGTAAAAACGAAACTTCACTTCACATCCAAGCACGAATGCAAGAATGGTTGTCGCAGTTCTCATTTCAGTTTCAGGCACCTTGTCTGAAGTCACCCTTCCTGCCAAGACACCCGATGTTCTCGAGTGGCTCCGCAAGAAGCTCAAGCAGCCTACGCTCCAGTTCCAAGGCAAGTTTACGCATACCGAAAAGACCCTTGCCGTCTTTGGCGTTCCATCTGATGATGAGGATGATTCCACGAATCAGCATATGCTTCCTACGCCGTTTCACGAGGATCTGTTTTCCGGGACGATCTGTATCATGAAGTCCAAGAATGAGAACCTGGATGATTACGATGCATCGGCAACCCAGTATCACGACCTAAAGACGGTTGAGTATGAGGAGGTGTATCATTCCTGCACGTTCGAGGAGCAGGAGGAAGAGGAGGCTGAAGAGGAAGAGGAGGAGGAAGAGGAAGAGGAGACAGTGACACGCGAGGCGCGACCCGTGCATACGGTGCATGCTTCGAATGTATTGGTAGACCACCCACTGCGAACAATTGTGCGCAACAAGTTTGACAGCAATCATGTGGAGACGGCGATTTTGCAGCGATGTATTGCCGATGCCAAGAAGTGGTATATCGACATTGAGTGGGAGAATCCGGTCTTCACGAACATGTACCGGACACGTGCGATCCAATTGTACGGATGTCGTCAACTCTTGCAGACTATGACACCGGATGAATTTGCAAACTCGACACCGGTCCAGCAGAATCCGGAACGATGGGCCAAGATGGTGGAGGAGACAAACGAGAAGGAAAAGGCGACCTACTCGAAGAAGTCCACGGCGTCTATCTTCATGTTCTGCTCCCGGTGCAAGAAGAAGACCGAGTGCGATTCATACCAGATGCAGACGCGCTCGGCAGATGAGCCCATGACGACCTTTGTGACCTGTTTGGTTTGCGACAAGCACTGGAAGTTTTAAGAACTGCAGGGCATCAGGCACAGCTTGATATCGCCCAGATTTGCAATCACGTACCGAATCATCAGAAACCAATCATTTTTCATGTGGATCTCGAGGTTATTGGACAGGTTGGAGCACTTGGTAAAGAGAACCAGGTGCGGCAACGAAAAGGTCCCGGACACAATCTCGTGATCTTCATTCTTGGTCCGGGCAATCGTCATGTCTGACGTTGAATCGCCCATGGTCACCGTCTGGGATGCAAATGGCCCCTTGCAACTAAACGTGAGCGTGGATCCAACATTTTTGATATCAATCGTCTTGGCGGAGAGCAAGGTCATGTCGCGACAGATCTTCTGGAAATCCATTGAGGGCATGGTGATGCGTGTGGCAAACTCCGTCTCGGGCATATTAATGTCCGACTCGTCCCGATCCAGCAGGTTCAGCTTATTCCGGATCCGGCGCTTCTTTTCGCCATTCTCAAGAGTGATTGTGATGTGATTGGATTCGGCGCGGCTCACAGAAAAGGTGATGGTATCATCGTTGGTCACAGTCTTGACAATGCGGTAAAAGTGATCCGTGTTAAGCCCCACATCGAGCTTGGGTGCCGAGTGATTGTACTCGTAGTGCTCGAACTTGGAAGCCTGGAGGCGCATATGAGTGAGGACCGTGCGGGTATTGTCCATGGCAATCATCCGGATTCCGTCCTTGTCGAAGACCAGACTCATCTCCACTAACATGGACTTGAGACCCTCGGCGAGGATACGGATCGGAGCTGTCTGCACTGTCTTTGCCACAACCAGGTCGTCTGTCATTTACCTCCCTTGCGTTTCTTCCTGAAAGTAGATTTACGACCCTTTCCGCGACCCCCGCGGCGACGACTACGCCCACCAAGTGTCGGCTGTCCGCGCGTGGCTCGATTTGCGTTCACACCTTGAAATCCTTGAAAAAAGGCTGAAATTGGATTTTTCCTTGCGGGTGGGATTGGGGGCACCGCTGCAATGGCTCTTTGCATTTTAGCACCCCTTGTCTTTGCTAAAATTTGTTCGGCAAGGTCGGGGCGTGCAAGAGGGTTTATGTTAGCGAATTCTCCTCGGTAGTCCACATTCAGAGACGGCGTCGAAGGTGATGAAGGTTGTCCACGTGTAAAGGCATTGGGGTTAAACCCAATCGGCACTGGTCTGGGCCCAGGTGCTGCGGTCTCTATCGTTGAACGCGCAAGTTCATCGCGTTGCGCCTGACTACTTGCGAGATCTTCGGCTGTAGGTCCAGAATCTGCACGCTCGGGTACTTCGGGAACTACCTCGAGCAGAGAAGGCGCAGGGCGTGCGACGGCAGGTGTGCTCGGCACCGACGATGTATATCCGACATCCGATGCAGATGTGGAATCAGACGCAGACGACGAGTATTGGGAATACATACCCGGATCCAGCGAATCGAGATCGTCTGCTACACGCTGTTTTGTACTCAATTTCTTTTTTTGTACTGCACGCCAGATTAGACTTGCAAATTCCTTCAACTGTTCGGGCGGTAATTCAACCTTCGCCTTTTCCAAAATAGAGTTCTTTTCTTTATTACCGGCGGCGCCCGGAGTCTCGATTGCCGTCACATACCTAGCGATGAAACCGCCGCGAGGATTCAGATACTCCGAAACAGCATGAAGTGGATTTCGAATTGCAGTTATAGATGGTGGAGGCTGAAGTACCGGCGGCCTAGGCAGTTTAGCTAAAGGGTTTGCGACCACTTCTTGCAGAGCAGGAGCCGGTTCGGGGGCAGGAGCAGGGGCAGGGGCAAGAGCCGGTTCGGGGGCAGGAGCAGGAGCCGGTTCGGGGGCAGGGGCAGGGGCAGGGGCAGGGGCAGGAGCCGGTTCGGGGGCAGGGGCAGGGGCAGGGACAGGGGCAGGAGCAGCTTCTTCTTCGGGTTGAAGTACCGGCGGCGGCCTAGGCGCAGAAGCAGAAACAGCAGCAGCAGATCCAAGGGAAGGATTATCATACGTTAACCGCTTATCCTTCAAGTACTCGTATAGAGGAGTGTAGTTAGGATTGTCATTAACAAAATTCAATGCAAATGCCAGTGGTCCAATCGAGCCCTTCGTACACTTGATTAGGCTCGGATCCGCTTTGAGCAGTTTCTTTACACCCTCTAGATCGTTGATTTCAATCGCTCCAAAGAACTTTTCACATTCTGGTCTGCTAAAGACAGGAACTAGGGCAGGGGCGGGAGCCGGTTCGGGAGCAGGGGCAGGAGCCGGTTCAGGGGCGGGGGCAGGAGCAGGGGCGGAAGGAATACGATCCACCAGTTCGTTGGTATCGGGATTCTTAAATTGAATCTTGTCTCCAGTCTTCACGACATTCCATGCCTTTTGAGATCCAATCGGTCCTACCAGGACTTGGGGCATTCCCTGTGCGTCCAATGAAACATCCAACGTTGGATCTACTGCTTTCACTGCGCGTTCAAGTTCAAGCCGTGCCGTGTCATCGGAGGCCAGAGGCGGTGGTGGCGTACGAAGAGTTAGTCCTCCGGGACGAGCCGCCGCTGCCTCTTCAGCCTCCCTCATGGCTGCCGCCGGCGCAGGAGGCGGAGGTAGCGGTCGAATTCGAGCATCGGGTTTTTTCGCAACACGACGTAACATGGGGTTCTCAACTATAAATTCATCCGTTGGTGGTGGTGTCTTCTGAAGGGGGTTCTCAACAACACGAGGTAGTCCAGGTATGGTTGCAACTCGCGATCGCTGCGAAGCTAAATATGCACTAGTTTTCGATCCTGGAGCACCGGGAGCAGGACCAGGGACTGCGGCGACTTGTGCTTGGACAGCTGCTGGATCTTTCCACAATAAAGCTGCGGCGCCGATGCCGAGCAGCTCCATTGCAATCAGTGCTTCACCGACGCTGACCATTATATCAATGCTCTACTTTTTTGGACTTAAAAGAAAGGGAGGGAACACTTAAAATGTCGAAAGACGTATGGGCCGTAGGGCGTCCTCCGATCGAGACAGTTTCGATGCCTCGTACGTATCGCGAGGGGCGCCCAAGTGGACACTATGATCTCGTAATCGTAAGCCTTGTGCATCAGTCTGCAGATATGGTCAAGTACTTGGCGGCAAATCTGCAAAAGTATGTCAAGGGACCGTTTCTATGGGTGGTGCATTACAATCACTCGGATTTCATTGACGAACGTGAACTTCCGGACTTTGCATGGCTTCATCGTGAACCCATTGAAACACGAGCCTTTACCCGGTCCATCACTCACGCCGTATGTCGATGCATGCAATTTGCGCTTGAAACGACAACCTGCGTAAATTTCTTGATGATGAGTTCCGGGTCTTCTTTTTTCCGAGAGTATCGTGTTCCTATCACGCCGTACATTGCATTCTATTCGCCGGAATACCTGCTCAATGACGGAAAGATCCTGCTCCACCAGGAGCCGATCCCGATGGGCAAGGCGAATGGACGTGGATGGCATTGGAATGTATTTTCAACGGACGATCATGTGAACGAACTCTTCACGCGCCGCGGATTTCGCTGGCTGCGTGGAGGTCAGTTTTCGGGAACGATGTTTCCATGTGAAGTAGGTATGCAGCTTGCGTACGATTTCATGACAATTGAAAAGAAACTGTTCGACCCGTTCATTCACGATTATCCGGGCGAAGAAATCCATTTTGCGACATATGCATACAATTATGCGGTTGAAAGGGGTCTGACGATCCATCCCAGCGAGACGATCATTTCATGGGGTGCGGGATATAATATCGAGTCACCCGACACGATCCGGGCCTACCGCGAGGCTGCCCGTGTCTTTCCGGGCATGGGTCATATCGTCTGCAAGCTAGCCGAATGGACCTGGCATCCAGTCCGAGCGTTCCTTAATGGTGACGCCGTGTGAATGCGTGTCCACTGTGTGCACGCGCAGACTTCTTGCGGGACACGATACGCCCCCACTTGTTCATCTTGAGATCCTTGCGCGTCAGACCACCCGGAGTGTGGTGGGCCGTGCCGTGCCACACCTTACGACGAGACCCAATGGCAGACATCCGACGTCCACCGGCCATAGACTGGGGTGCAGGTGCAGGTGCCGGGGGCGGAGGCGGCGGGGCACCAGAAGGTGCAAGACCAACAAGTTTACGAAGGCTGTCCATTTGTGTTTTACGCAGACTTTTTAAATGTGCGGGGTAAGAACTGTGCAGGTACCGTTGGTTGCGTGGGTTCCGTGTACCCAACCTGCTCGATCTTTCCGCAATAGATATCGTTCGTCCACTTGAAGGGAAACTCGACTCCGTGTTCACCTTTTGCGTGCAAGTGAGGAAAGCTGTAATGAATTAGCAGGTGATCGACGATTTTATTGTACAACTGGCCGGACAGAAAATCCTGGTCATGGCCCATTCCAATCGAACGCGGGTTCTCTAGAAATGCTTGGTATTCCGCATGGAGGTTGAGACCAGACTCCTTGCGAAGTCCCCATAATCCACCCATCATGGGCGCCTTGTGTTCACTGTGGTCGCGAATCGTATGTGCCCAGTATCCACTCTTCAAAAACGCCCGGATCGCCCATCGGTCTTTCCAGTGGATGCGACTGTCTGCATCGCGGACAAGCATGGTCTCGACGCCAGGCTCGTCAATGGCATAGAACCGATGAATCATGTTCGCAGGTCCCGTGACTCCAGTGTACCGCAAAATGACATTCGGGGCAGTTGCAAGATGCTGGATGTACGCGGGGTCGACATCGGATCCCAAGTACACAAACACTTTCCAGTCCGGAAAGTATTTCAAGACCAAATTGATGTTCTCATTCATTGGATCCGGATAGTACCGAGGATTCTGGGGGCCATACAGGCAAAAGGAAAAGACATTTACCATTACCTCCTTATACAGATACAATGATTTCCGGGAAAGCGTTTATGAAGGAGTGTAGGTGGTCGTATGATTCTCGATACCCCCCGGCGACATTCTCCTTTCCAGCTGCAAATACGGGGGATACAGTCTTTTTGAATGGAGATTATGTCAAGGATTTCGCATCGGGGCTGTATCGGTTTCCTCGCAAGTACTTTACATTCGTGGTTCACAATTCGGATCAGCAATTCGACAAGCAAAAGCTCGATATGCTGCTTCCCTTTGCCCAGCACATTTATTCGATCAATACCACCGTTACTCACCCCAAGCTGACAACAATTCCACTTGGATTCCCCGATCGGGACCTCGAGTGGCTGGCGACCTATGAACCGTCCAATGTGGAACGCACAGTTCCCGTGTATATGAACTTTACGATCCGCACAAATTACCAAGCCCGGAGTGCGTGTTTCAACGCCTTTCCGAATGCCGAGCACGACCCACCCGAGTTGAACCGACCGGAGTATTACCGCCGCCTCGAGTCTGCACAGTTTGTCCCTTGTCCAGAGGGAACGGGCATTGACACTCATCGGTTTTACGAAGCTCTCTACTGTGGCGCAACCCCTGTTGTACTTCGGTCATGTCCACTGGTTTCTTTCTACGAGCAGTTCCCCTGCTGCATTGTGGATTCTTGGACAGATCCTCTCGTCGCACCCCCGCGGAAGCCAGTTACATTTAGTGTCCGCGACTACTTACAATGAAGATTGATCTTGCCATTCATAGTTCGGATTCAAATCCGTTCTATCTGGATTTCTGGCCCATTGTTTCCAAAATCTGGAAACTCAAGTTTGGAGTGACGCCGCTGCTCGTGTATGTCGATGAAAATCATAACATTCCGATTGACACGACATATGGCATCGTAGTCAAGCTCAAGCCGGTTCCGGATATTCCCGTTCCCTTCCAGTGCTGCTGGGCCCGATTCTGGATTCCATCACAGTACCCGGACAAGGTGTGTATCCTGTCCGACATTGACATGCTGCCGATTTCCCGGCGGTACTTTACGGGATTGGTCGAGCCGTTTCCCGATACCAAGTACATTCACCTGAACCCGCAACACGATTACATGCCCGTGTGTTACCATGTTGCAAAGGGGTCCTTGTTCACCAAGGTGTTTGATCTTCCGGAAACGTGGGCCGAATCCGTAAAGCGAGTCAGCGACTATAATGAGGGATACAACCACGTGCTCAATGACGGGACCGTCATTCAGCGCTGGGGTGTGGATGAAGCCTATTCCACGTACAAGATGAAGGTGTATCACGATCAGTCTATTTTCGTGATGATGGGACGTGGAAATTCGTTTGCGCGAATCGACCGCCATGAGTGGCATTACCAGCCGAGTGATATTTACCGGGACGTTTATGCAGATTCCCATTGCATCCGCCCCTACTCGGAACACAAGACGGAGATCAACAAGTTGGTCGAATTCATTATGGAAGAGCGACCCAAGGTTTATCGTCCATTCGCCAACACATCCCTGACAAATGCATAAGACCGGGCGATTTTATGTTCAACATCCTCTTTTTGAATATCTGAATACGAAGGAGCTTGTGTCGCCAAGAATGGGAACACAAATTCCATTCGGAGTGAATTGAGTGCGTCATCAATCGGACTTTCATCGTCAAATGCTAGGACTGCGTCATACGAGGATGCAGTATACAGAACGCAATGTGTTGTGGATACATGGTCAGCATGCAAAAAGGTGAGATCGCCTTCAGTTTTCCATGTCAAGGGTTCCGGTTCTGAAAAGTTTGCAGATCCATTCAACACTTGGATTCGTGGGTGTCGATTCAAGTAGTCCACCATATGGTTCAGATGCTTGAACAAGAACCCATTCTGAATCAAGAACTTGCAATCGTCTTCCAAGACCAATACGTAGGGTTTCCCGGCATTCTTGGCCATCTGAATAATTTTTTGATGGGATCGCAGACAGCCAATTGCACCATTCGAATGTGCAACAGCATCGACAACCTTCAAGTTCAAGCAGGGGTACAATTTATGGTTCTGCTGTATGAGTTTCATCCGATCCGTTCGATGCGAAAGATGGATTACGTAAGCGTCCATTACCTTAATGGAAGCGATTCTTCGCGCCCATTTGGGGTTTTGTGTTTGGTTCTTCTTCGTGGTGTTGGACCTCTCGGCTGTCTCTAGTTGCTGTAGGCCAGGCCACCCATGCCGGACATCACACGCAGCACGTTGTAGTTGACGGCGTACACGCGGACCTGCGCCGTGCGGCCAGAGCGCACCGTGTTGACGGAGACCGTGAGCTGCAGGGTCGCCTTGTCGATACGCGAGAAGTTGCAGCTGCCGCTGGGCTGGTGCTCCTCCGGCTTGAGCGCGAAGGAGTACACGCAGATACCCGGGCTCGGGGTACGCGTGTGGTGCTGGAACGGCTGGACGATGCTGAAGTAGCGTCCCTCGCGCTCCGTGAAGCGGTCCTGGCCGTTGAGCTGGATCTTGGCCACCTCCGTCGGGTTCTTGCCCGTGCAGCGAACACCCGAGTCGAGCACCACCTTGGCGAGCAGGTAGTTCGTCGTGTCCTCGAACAGGTAGGCCTGGTCGTTGCCCGACGAGCCGAAGTTCGTGTCGAGCCAGCTGGCGCCCTGGAGGGACGGGCCAACCTGGATACCCACACCCGGGAGGTACGGGCCCGAAGGACCATCGGCCGTCGTCGGCACGTTGAGCGTCGAGGCACCGCCACCCAGCGAGCCGCGGGCGAGCACGTCCATGATCACACCCTCCGTCGAGAAGTCGTCGGAGTAGTTGAACGGCTGGCATCCGTTGACCTCCTGGATGAAGGAGGACTGGGCGCCCGGGTTCGAGCAGTCAATGAACGAGTCACGCTGGACGACCCACACGAGCTCCTTGACCGGGTGGTTAAAGTTCAGCTGGATCTTGTTGCTCGAGCTCGTGATCGACTCGGCACCCGTGAACTGCAGCTGCTCGATGAGGTACTCGTGCGACT
>Ga0007848_1000204_pt1 | contig 23183 bp, 19 predicted proteins | sample CryBogCBH18Jul08_FD_71209 | JGI IMG/M metagenome (GOLD analysis project Ga0007848, IMG submission 71209) | Freshwater microbial communities from Crystal Bog, Wisconsin, USA - CBH18Jul08 | ecosystem: Environmental > Aquatic > Freshwater > Lake | place: Crystal Bog, Wisconsin, USA | collected...
AGAAATCCTTGGCGTTCTGGCTGGGGTAGGACGAGGGCGTCATGACTTTCAATACGCTGAAAATAGAAACCTTTGAGCGCGTTGTTCTCATTCAGCTCAATCGACCCGAGGCGCTAAACGCTCTCAATAAAGAGTTGATTGACGAGTTAGACGCAGCCCTCTCCTCCTTTGACGCCGATCCCTCCATAGGCTGTATTGTGCTCACAGGGTCCCAAAAAGCCTTTGCCGCGGGCGCAGACATTAAAGAGATGCGCGCCTTGTCGTTTGTAGACGCCTTATTACAGGATTTCATCGCGCGCTGGGACAGTGTTTCAAGAACAAGAAAGCCCATCATCGCCGCTGTGTCAGGCTTTGCGCTTGGCGGCGGCTGTGAACTGGCCATGATGTGCGATTTTATCATTGCGGCGGAAACAGCGAATTTTGGCCAGCCAGAAATAAAACTTGGCGTCATCCCAGGGGCTGGAGGAACGCAACGGCTCGCGCGCGCCGTCGGGAAGGCGAAAGCGATGGATTTAGTGCTGACGGGCCGCATGATGGGCGCGCAAGAGGCCGAACGCGCCGGTCTTGTGGCCCGAGTTACCTCGGAATCGGATCTGATTGCTGAGGCCCTGAAGGCTGCGGCGCAAATTGCCGCGCAATCGCTTCCCGCGCTTATTCTGGCGAAAGACGCTGTTAATCAGGCTTTTGAGACCACCCTGGCGGAGGGTGTTAAGTATGAGCGCCGCCTGTTTTATGCGCTCTTTGCGACGGAGGACCAGAAAGAGGGGATGGCCGCCTTTACGGAAAAACGCAAACCCGCCTTCAAACACCGCTAAACATGGCATTGACGTCGGCCCTGACTGGCGCTTATAAGGCCCCATCACGGCTGCGGTTTTCGCGGCCATTTATTTTTGGCTGCCGTCAGGCGGCTCTTTCATCGTCGAGGATCGCCAGACATGGCCAATACCAAATCGGCCAAAAAAGCCGTTCGCAAAATTGAGCGGCGCACAGTTGTCAACAGAGCGCGTCGCAGCCGTATGCGCACTTTTTTGCGTAAGGTTGAAGAGGCGCTGGCTGTTGGAGACGCCAAGCTTGCTTCCGAGGCTCTTGAGAGCGCCGCTCCTGAATTGATGCGTGCGGCTCAACACGGCGTGGTTCATAAGAACACCGCCTCACGCAAAGTTTCCCGCTTAACCGCGCGCGTTAAAGCGCTGACAGCCAAAGGCTGATCGTTTTAGCGAAAAAATCTTTCATCAAGTGATCACAAACCCGGCGATCAACGCCGGGTTTTTTGTTGACCAATGCGCCGGCGATGCGATGTCTTTTTTAAAATTCAGCATGTTAAAAAATGTAAGAAAAATTAGTGACGCAGCGATGAATTTTTTTTTTACTGTTTCAAGACTGCGCAAGAAAATTGTCAGCGATTCAACTCCTTGCGGCAAAGCCCATTGACGCGTCACAGATGCGCAACACTTGACAAGGCGCGCGATATACGGGCGAAGCGCATGTTTGACGTCCTCAAAAAATAGTATTCGTGACATGTCGTTTTTTATAACACACGCTGAATCATTATCTTACGAGGCAGCGCCCAATCCTGTCGTATTTTCTTGCGTCTCACGACGATATCGCAAATGATCAAAACACGAGACGCGCATTGCACGCGCATCATGCATTGTGTAGAAATTAATCGTTGGTTGAAAACAAGCGGGGTTGTGGCGTTTGATTGGTTGTGAGCGTCTTGAGCCAATGCAATGTTGGTTCACTGCTGCAGTCGATCCGTTACAAATGATTGTTGTTTTCATACTAATCCAGCGCGTAATATTGTGTCTTAATCGTTGCTCCTAACGCCGCCGCTGCGCGGGGCGATTGGAACGGTTATTGCAAAGAGAACTCAAAAGAAGGGGACGATGTCATGCTGAACATGTGGCGCATTAAAACTTACCACACGATGTTCGGCCAGAACCCAACATCATCGCCGCCTCTCTGGATTGGCCGCCTGGGGTGAGGTTGGGCTAAATCATCCTTCACGGTCATCACATCAACTGACGCCTCTCGTTCGTTGAGTGACTGACAAATTGCTTCTAATCAGAAAACATAATTTTCACGCGAGACTGCGGCGCGCGCATTGCGTTTCGCAGCAGACTCGATGTGTCAAAGAAAGTCTTGGATGTTGGATAAGCGTGAACAATCAGTACAGGTCGCAATTTCGCCAGAGGATCGCGCGCGTTGGGAGCGCGTGCGTCATCGGTTGCGCGCCGAGCTTGGAGACGCTGTATATAATTCATGGTTCACGCGTCTTGAATTAGACCGCATTGATGGTCGGGTCATGCAGCTCACTGTGCCGACGAAATTTCTCAAGAGCTGGGTGCAGTCGCATTACGTTGAAAGAATTCAATCGCGCGTCGCAGCAGAATTTAAAACCATTGAACGCGTTTTGATCGACGTGCGTTCTTCAGCGCGCACATCAAAGTTGCGCGACGCTGAAACTGACGCCGCATTAGATGCGCCCATTTCTGCTGGCGCTGACAAACCAGCCAATGCCTCGAGCCCGGTCGATCAAGATTATTCATCTGCGGCCTTAGCGCATCAACGGCGCATTGCGCGTCCAGCCCCGCGCGCTGACAATGGCGCGATCATTGGCTCGCCACTGGATCGCCGTTTGTCATTTACGACCTTTCTTGTCGGTCCCTCCAATCAACTCGCTTTTGCTGCGGCCTCGCGCGTTGCTGAGGCGCGTCCGGGCGAGACGCCCATGTTTAATCCCCTCTATGCCCATGCAGGCGTGGGATTAGGAAAAACACATCTGCTGCAGGCGCTTGCCCATGCCGCCAATGAAAACAGACGACGGGCGATATATCTGACGGCGGAGCGCTTCATGAGCGGCTTCGTTTCCTCTCTCACCGCCCAGACCTCCATCGCCTTCAAGGAACGACTGCGCGCGATCGACCTTTTAATCATTGACGATGTTCAGTTTCTGCAGGGCAAATCCATTCAGCAGGAATTTTGTCATACCCTCAACGCGCTGATAGACGCCGGACGACAGGTGGTTGTCGCGGCAGACCGGCCGCCTGCTGAACTTGAGACGCTTGATGAGCGCGTGCTGTCGCGTTTTAAAGGCGGCCTATGCGTTGATATTGGCCCGCTCGATGAAGCGCTCCGGCTGAAGATTTTGACCTCACGCATCGCCATCGCGCAAGAAGCGCATCCAAGCTTTCACGTGCCCCAAGAGGTGATTGCTTTTGTTGCGCGCACGATTGTGACCAATGGCCGCGATTTGGAGGGCGCAATTAATCGGCTGCTTGCGCATGTCACATTAAATGGCGCGCCCTTAACGGTTGAGACAGCAGAAGCCGCGATCCGTGATCTTGTGCGCGCCCAGGATCCACGCCGTGTTAAAATCGATGATATTCAAAAGCTGGTGGCCAGCCATTACAATATTTCTCGCGCAGATATTCTTTCCTCCCGCCGCACAGCCAATGTCGTCAGACCGCGACAAATCGCCATGTATTTGTCCAAAGTTATGACCTTGCGGTCGCTGCCTGAGATTGGGCGGCGTTTTGGCGGCAGAGATCATACCACTGTGCTTCACGCTGTTCGTAAAATTGAAGAGCTCTCATCAAAAGATAAGGGCCTGAGTGAAGTCATTGATCTATTGAAGCGGATTTTAAGCGAATCCTAACACAGGCTTTCTAGCCTCAGCCTTATCGGCCCGTTTTTACGCTTGACCAGAGCTTGTCGATAAGCTTCTCGCTCGACTGGTCGGCGGCGCTGAGAATAAACATGCGCGCCAATGTTTCTTGCGGCGGGAAGATTACGGGATCATTGGCGAGCGAGGGATCCATAAATTGGCGCGCAGATAAGACGCCGCTTGAAAAATTTGTGGCCTTAACATTACGCGCCGCAATATCTGGGCGCAGCAGATAATCGATAAACATATAGGCTTCGTTGAGATGTGGCGCGTTGCGCGGGATCGCAAGATTATCAAGAGACAATAATGTGCCGTCGCTTGGCGCAACGAAGGCAATCTCTGTTTCTGCTCCCAATTCCCTTGCGCGGGCGCGCGCAAGTAGCGCGTCGCCGGACCAGGCGACGGCAAGGCAACTCTCACCTAAGGCAAGTAAATTCAAGTCGCCGTCGCTGTTATATTTTTTTATGTATCGGCGCAGGCTTGAGAGGAGATCGGCTGCGCGTCTGAGCTGATCTGGATTCTTGGCATTTGGATCAATTTTCAGGCTGGAGAGCGCAAGCGCCATCATCGCTTCTGAGCGATCAGGCAGCGTCACGCCACAGTCAGAAAATTTCTTTATGGCCTCAGGGCGCAACAGCTGATCCCAATTTGTCAAAGGCTTACCGAAGCGATCGCGAGTTTTTGTCGTGTTGAAAGCCACGCCGGCCGTCATCCATAAATAATTAACGGCATGCGCATTGTCGGGATCGAAGCGCTTGAGACGGCGGTCAATTTCCGGCCAGAGATTGACCGCGTTCGCCAGGCGTTGCCGGTTAAGCGGTTGAAGCGCATCAGCTTGAATAAGACGCTGGAGCGCGGCGGCTGAGGGGACAATCAGATCATATCCGGCAGAGCCAGCAAGCATACGGCGCTCGAGCTCATCGCTTGTATCAAAGGTGTCATAGATGACTTTGACGCCGGTCTCTCGCGTAAAATCCTCAAGGATGCTGGGATCAATATGATCGCTCCAATTAAATATGCTCACAATGCGATCAGCAGCGCCGGCCGGTAAAGCAGTTGCGATTAGAAGCGCAATGATGAGAAAGAGAATTTTTGTCATCTCTACCGCTAGTCTGTTTAGGAGCGCTTGATACATGGCTGTCTTGTTTTTTGATGAGATGACAGCGCAATGGCCATCAGCTGCGTGAATAATCATTATGTCGTTGTGCATGCAGCGATAAAAACCTCAATATGAAACTGGGGCCAACGCCATCATTCCTTACTTAAACACGCTTGTTAGACGATCTCATCGAGACAGTGCTGAGCGCAGCAGGCGCTTTACCGGGGTGCGCGTTTTGCAAGAATGCGTTGCAACGTTCGCCGATGCATATTCAGTCGGCGCGCTGTTTCCGAGACATTGCGATCGCATGATTCAAAAACGCGTTGAATATGCTCCCAGCGCACGCGATCTGCCGACATGGGATTTTCCTGGGCGTCAGGTTTGTCGATCTGCGTGGCCATGAGCGCATGATAAATTTCATCGGCGTCGGCGGGCTTGGCGAGGTAATCGAAAGCGCCCATCTTAACGGCCGTCACAGCCGTGGCGATATTGCCATAGCCTGTTAAAATAATGCCGCGCGCATCAGGACGCGCTGATTTAAGCTTTGAAATGACATCAAGGCCGTTGCCGTCTCCAAGGCGCATATCGATAATAGCGAAGGCGGGCGGCGTTGACTCAAGCGCCGCGAGACCTTCAGCGACGCTCTCACAGGCTTTAACAATAAAGCCGCGCGCCTCCATGGCGCGCGTGAGCCGACTGAGGAAGGGTCTGTCATCATCTAAAATCAGCAGCGTGCGTTCGAGCGGCAATGTCGCGGCGGAATCATTGTCGTCGCTGATCGCGTCATGATCTTCATGTTGATCGATAAATTTATCAGATGAATCGGAGTGGGACATTGTTCCTGCCTGATTGGCCATAATTTTTAACTGACTAAGCGGCTCAAGTCGATTCCCTAATCATTGGCTAAAATGAGCGTTGGCGCGCGGGGATTGGTATGTGTGATCTCGAGAGCGGAGCGTGGCCAGGTGATGCGAACGATGGCGCCCGTTCTTGGCGCAGAGACATTGGTTGTTTCCACGATTGCGCCTGAGCGCTCAAGCAGTGTTTTGGCGATAAACAGTCCCAGCCCCAATCCAGACTCAATATCTTTTTTGGTGCGGCGCTCGGTTGGACGTCCACGCAGATATGGATCTCCCAATCGCGCCAGCACATCTGGCGTAAAGCCTGGCCCATCGTCTTCAATGGTGATGGAGACCAAGCTGCTGGTCCAATTGGCGTCGATGCGCACGCGCGAGGCGGCAAAATCCATCGCATTCTCGACGAGATTGCCCAAACCATAAATGATGCCAGGATTGCGCGCCAACACTGGCGGCGTTGTCGCCCCGCGCTTGGTCACGTCAACGGCAACATCAAATTCGCGTTGCGGCTCCACGACTTCTTCAATCAATGTGTCGAGTGATTGAATATTCATGACGCCGCCTTCGTCTTCTGAATTCAGCGAAGTCAGCTTGCCTAATATTTCACGGCATCGCGCAGTCTCCTGCGCAAGCAAGGCAAAGTCATCACGCAGCGTTGGCGTGACGTCGGCGGCTTTTTGCAATTCTTTGACGATCAAGGTGATGGTCGCCAATGGCGTGCCAAGTTCATGCGCGGCGGCGGCGGCCAATCCATCAAGCTGTGAGAGATGCTGTTCACGCGCCAGCACAAGCTCTGTGGCTGAGAGCGCTGTTTCAAGCAGGCGGGCTTCATCGGCGACGCGCGCCGCATAAATGCCAATAAAGCTCGCGCTCAACGCCAGAGCGGCAAGAATACTGACGCGATAAAGCGCGGGGAAGTTAAGATGCTCTCCTTCCCGCCACGGCAGGGGTAAATAATCGGCAAAGAGAAATGTCGCGACAGCGAGCATCGATATGCCAAGTAAAAACGTCAGATTGCGTGGAAGCGAGACGGCCGAAATTGTGACCGGCGCCAGAAATAGCATGGCGAAACCATTGGTCAGTCCGCCTGTGAGATAGAGGAGAAAGCCTAATTGGAGAATGTCGTAACCAAGGAGAAAGGCTGCTTCTATGTCTCCAAGGCGAAAGCTGCGCGACGTGCCAAAGCGCAAACCAAAATTTAGCGTTGCAGACGCGACAATGAAGACAAAGCAGAGGCCGATCTCAAACTCGAAGCCAAGCAGATAATAAACAACAATAAGCGCTGTGGACTGACCGGCGATGGCAATCCATCTGAGAAAAATCAGCGTATCAAGACGAAGGCGACGCACATCGTTTTGAAAGGGATCTCTCGTGGTCGTCATGACGGTGTCCTTTGGCTCGCCCCGCTATTATAGACCATTCTTGCGCGCGGCGCGCCATAAACGCCATTGACGGTAAAGCGGAGAAATCTCATGCGCTTTATTCATGTCGCCGCTCTTTTGCAGGCGATCCAGATAAAGCGGGACAAGTGAGGCAGGCAGCAGCGCTTCTTTGCCTAGGGTGAGCGCTGCGGCGGCGCGCTCGGCGCGCGCATAGTAATCTTTTGCAGCCTGAAGGATTTCATGGCGCGCGTCTTCAAGGCCCGTGTCATCATCATGGAAAAATTCTGTTGGGATAAATTTATGTGACGGCGCAATCAAGGCGCGCGTTAATCCAAGACTGACGCCGGCTTCATCAAAAGCTGGGCTCTCTGGCGCTTTCAAAATATGCGCCGCCCAGCGCATTGGCGCGGCCACGCTTGCCAGGCAGTAATGCGTCAACTCATCCATATGCGCGAATGGCGCGTCATAGAAATCAACAAGATGAGCCTCAAGCAATGTATAAAATTCAGCGCGCGGCAAGTCGTGACGGTCAATGACGTCATGCAAGGCGTCAACGATTGGATGCGCGCGGACGTCCTCGCTGGCGTTTGGGGCAAGCGCGTCATGCCACCAGCGCAACCGCATTTCACCCAGCAGCGGCTGAGAGACTTTGGCGCTAGCGCTGCGAATTTCAGTGATAAAAGCGTAAATGACATGAATGTCTTGACGTGCAGGCAAGGGGATAAACAGACACGCCAGCCAGAGATCCTTGTCCTGGGCGCGCAACATATCTTCGCAATATTGAAACTGCTCTTTTGCGACGCGCGACATCAGACGGCAATCAAGAGCGCGCCGACGCGACGACCTTCATCCGTCAGCATATTATAGGTGCGAACAGCGACATGGGTCGCCATTGTTTCACAGCCAACGCCAGCATTTCGTAATTTTGCGCGTAGTTTTGTGGGCATTGGCATGAGGCTTGGGCCCGTGCCAATAATTAACAGATCAAGCGCCTCTGCTGAGTTTAAGGCAAGATCGATGATCGCATCGTCAATTTGGCTAAAATTTGTGAGATCAATCGATCTGATGCCTGTTGGCGACGCCAGGATGGAGCCTTGATGCGACATATCGGCAAAGCGAAAACCGCCTTTGCCGTAATCATCAATTTTATAACGGCCAGGAACATAGCCCTGTGGCGCGTTTTGATGATTATCCACGCCTACCTCGGCTTTGCGCTACGGCTTTGCTGTTTGCGTTGCGCTGGCGCTTTCGCGTCCGTCTGCGCCTCAGAAGCGTGGGTCTTATCTGCGTCTTCATTGCGCAGGCCGAGATAAATCAGCATGGGCGAGCAGATAAATATTGATGAATAGGTGGCGACAAAAATGCCCCATATCATCGCCAGGGAGAAAGAACGAATAACCTGGCCGCCAAAGATCACCAGCGCGAGCAGCGCAAGCATAACGGTGGTGGCCGTCATGAGCGTGCGCGGCAAAACGGCGTTGATTGACATATCGATCAGCTGCGCCGTCGCCATTTTCTTATATTTTCGCATATTTTCTCTAATGCGATCGAGAACGACGACGGTTTCGTTCAAGGAATAGCCGACAATCGTTAAAATGGCGGCGATTGATGTTGTATTGAATTCTAGCTGTGTGATGGAGAAAAATCCAACTGTCAGCAAGAGATCATGCATGGTTGCGATGACGGCGCCAATTGCAAATTGCCATTCGAACCGAAACCACAGATAACTCAACACGGCAAGAATTGAGAGCACAACGCCGAGCGTTCCTGATTGCACCAATTCATTTGATACGCGCGGACCAACAACTTCCACTCGCCGCAGATCATATTCAGCGCCCACAGAAGTGCGCACGCTTTCAACAGCTCTTTGTTGCGCAACGTCGCCGCCAGCCTGCAGGCCAAAGCGTAAGGTCGCATCTGCAGGATTGCCAAAACCTTGAACTTCTATTTCGCCCAGGTTTAATTTTTCTCCCAATGCCCGCAAGGCGCCGATTTCTGCAATGCCGCCTTTAGCGCGCAGTTCAATAACCGTGCCGCCAGCGAAATCGATGCCAAAATTCATGCCCTTGAAGATGAAGAGCGCAACAGCGATCAATGAGAGTAGGGCAGAGAAGGGATAACTCACGCGCCGGAAGCGCATGAATGGGAAGGAGGTGTTCTCCGGAGCGAGGCGCAGGAGTTTCATTGATTTAAGGCCTCTTTAAATCGGCAGGCGCGTTGGACGCGCATAGTGATACCAGATCGCGATCATCATCTGCGTCATCGTATAAGCGGTGATGATGGTTGTCAGAATGCCAAGAGCAAGCGAGACGGCGAAGCCGCGCACAGGTCCTGTTCCAAGAAAATATAAAATTGCTGCAGCGACAAACATTGTGACATTGGAGTCGACGATGGTTGCAAAAGCGCGTTTGAAGCCAGCGTCGAGCGATGCAAGGATGGTGCGTCCCGCATGGTTCTCCTCACGGATACGTTCATAAATAAGAACGTTGGAGTCCACCGCCATGCCAATGGTTAGCACAATGCCGGCGATGCCTGGCAAGGTGAGCGTTGATCCAAGAAGAACAAGTCCAGCAAAGATAAAAGCGATGTGAACAAACAGCGCGATATTAGCAAAGACGCCAAAAACGCCGTAAGTGATGAGCATGTAAAAAACAACGAGACCGGCGCCGACATAGGCTGCGCGTTTGCCGGCATCAATTGAATCTTGTCCTAAACCCGGGCCGACGGTGCGTTCTTCAACAATATTGAGTTTTGCCGGCAATGCGCCTGCGCGCAAAAGGATTGAAAGATTATTGGCTTCTTCAACGCTAAAGCGGCCAGAGATCTGACCTGAGCCGCCAGTGATCGGCGTCAGAATGCGCGGCGCTGAAATCACCTTATTGTCCAGGACAATGGCAAAGAGGCGATCAACATTCTTTGACGTCACTTCTCCAAATCTCTGCGCGCCGCGAATGTTGAAGCGAAAGTTGACGACAGGCTCGCCGCCACGCTGCTGGTCAAATCCAGGTTGTGCGTCTGTTAGATCTTCGCCTTGCACCATTACTTGCTTTTCAATCGCAAGCTTGCCAGTGCCGTCTTGCTGCTCAAGCTCTTCTGACTCGCTGGGATTTTGTCCAGGTTCCGCCACAAGACGAAATTCAAGCTTGGCTGTCTGACCAAGGATTGTTTTGAGCTGCTCGGGATCTTGCAGGCCTGGCACTTGAACAATAATGCGGTCGTCGCCCTCGCGCTGAATGGAGGGCTCGCGGGTGCCAAGGGCGTCAACGCGTCGACGAATAACTTCAATTGATTGGTCAACGGCGCGGCGCGTCTTGTCGATAACGCCCGCTTCTGTGACGACGAGACGAATGAGGCCATCTGGCGTCTCTTCCACCTCTAGCGGCGAAGCGCCGCCGCTGCGGGCGCTAAAGCTTGATTTGAGCAAGCGCAGCTTGGGAAGAACTCTTTCTTTATCTGCGACGTCAGCTAGTCGAAATTGCACGCCTTTTGGCGTGGCTCCAATGCCGCCAGTGATTGCGACTTTTTCTTCTCTTAGAATGCGTCGGACATCCTCACGTAAGTTTTTTACTTGCGTCGTGAGAATGTCGGCTTTGTCGACCTCAAGCATGACATGCGATCCGCCTTGAAGATCAAGGCCGAGCACGATTGTTGGCGGCGTCAACCAGCTGGGCAGACGCTCTTTTAACGCTTCGTAATGCGCTGGGGTCAACATGCTTGGCGCAACCACGAGAATAGCGGCGAGCGTCATCAGCACAATGGCAATCAATTTCCAGGTCGAGAAGCGCAGCATCGTGTCGTTATTTCTTTAAAGAGATCGGGTCTGTGCGCGCAAAGGCGCGCAATGAGATCAGGCTTTGGGCGCAGCAGGCGTGTCCTTGACGGGTTCACCCTTTGCCCGAACCTCTGTGATGGCTGAGCGCAGAAGGCGCACGCGCACATTTGGGGCGATTTCGATTTCAACTTCATCGTCATCGATTGATTTTGTCACTTTGCCAACAAGTCCGCCGCTTGTGACAAGCGTATCGCCGCGCCGCACGTTGCGCAGCTGGGCAAGCTGCTCTTTTTCGCGTCGTGCGCGGGGGCGAATAACCAAGATATAAACGATGCCCATGACCACAAAAATTGGCACCAGCTGGGCGAAGAGATCTGGCAGAGAGGGCTGTGGCGCCATGGCGTCCGGCGCAGCGCCCGGTGCGAGCGTTCCAGCGCTTTGAGCGGCAGGCGGCTGGGCAGGGGTCGCCGACTGTTGGGTTTGCGCCATGGCGTCGGGAACTAGCTTCATGTCAATGTCTCTTCATTTCTGTGTCAGCAAGCCGCGCAGGCGGCCTTGCCGGGTCGGCAATGGGCGCGGACTATAGCCGCTCACTTGCCGAAAGCAATGCTGTATGGGGCTGATCGAGGGCTATTCTCGCGCTTTTAGGAAACAATGACGCGATGGTTGCTTCAGTTTGATAAATCGAGGATCACGCGCCGCATGAAATCGAGACAGGCGGCCAGTTCAGAGATCTCTATATATTCATTCGGCTGATGGGCCTCATCAATCCTTCCAGGCCCACATACCACCGTGGGCAAGCCAGCAGACTGAAAATGTCCAGCTTCCGTCGCATAGGGAACGGCGATAGTCTGGTTGCGCCTTGCGGCGCGCAGCGCGAGGATTTCTGCCGCCGAGCCGATTTCCGGGGCAAGGCCGGGCACTTCATTCTCAATGAAGGTCTCAATCCCGGCCTGGGGGAAATTGGCAAAAAATCCCGATCTCAGCTGATTGGCATAAGCCTCAAGCTGATCGGCGGCGAAGCGGGGCGGGGCTCCGGGCAGACCACGAAACTCCCAGTGAAACTCGCAATCTCGCGCAACAATATTCCTGGCCGTGCCGCCATGAATCACCCCGACGTGAATGCTGGACCAGGGCGGATCAAAACGGCCGCTTGGATCGCCAGCGACACGCAATTGCGCAGCGATTTTTTCCAGTTCAACCACCAATTGGCAGCCCACATGCACAGCGCTGACGCCGCGATGGAGATTGGCGGAATGAATCTCAAATCCCGTTACGCGCGTCGTATGCGTGGTGACGCTTTTATGCGCGTCCGCCACATGCATGGAGGTTGGTTCGCCAACAATGACGGCGGCGGGGCGGGGAAGGTCCACGCCTAATCGGGAAATGACGTCAACGGGTCCCAGACAGGTCGTCTCTTCATCATAGCTTAAAAGCAGATGAATTGGGCGCGACAGGCGCGCACGCTTAAATTCCGGGATCATGGCCAGACAGGCGGCGCCAAACCCCTTCATATCGACGACGCCGCGTCCGTAGAGACGGCTCGCTTCGCGACGCATCACAAAGGGGTCGCTATCCCAGTCTTGGCCTTCAACCGGCACGACGTCGGTATGACCTGAGAGGAGAACGCCGCCCGCAACATCTGGCCCGATGGTGGCGAAAATTGCAGCCTTGTCGCCTGCGGGGTTGAGGGCGCGGATGAAGGGCACATCCTGGGCGTTGAGATATTCAGCCACGAAATCAATGAGCGGCAGATTAGACTTGGAGCTTTCCGTATCGAAAGACACCAGCCGTCCAGTCAGCGCAATGGCGTGTTCGAGCGCGTCCATTAATTAAGCGTCGGTCGCGACAGCGGGCTGTCGAGTGAGAAGGCGGGTATATCAACGTCGAAGGCCTCACCCGTATCGGAAATCATGCGATAGCTTCCTTGCATCAAACCAGAAGGGGCGCTGAGCGGACAACCAGAAGCATATCTGAAAATCTCGCCAGGCTCCAACAAGGGTTGTTCGCCAACGACGCCAGGGCCGCGCACTTCTTCCCGTCGGCCATTCGCGTCAATGATAATCCAATGGCGAGACAGCAATTGCACGCGCACATGACCAAGATTTGCAATCTCGATCGTGTAGCACCAAAAATAACGTCCTTGCTCCGGGTCGGAGCGATCCGGCATGAAATCCGGAATAGCAGTTACCTGAATGTTGCGCGTGGTTGAGACATACATAGGAGATTAACTAGTGCGCGCAGGCGCGATGTCGATGTTTTTTCTTGCCTGCGAGGCGGCAGCGCGGGATTGATGAAGATCAGTTTTTGCTAGCCATTCATGCGTGCAAGGCCGGCGCCAAGATCTTCCATGAGATCTTCAATATCTTCCAATCCGGCGCTCAAACGCAGCATGCCTTCTCCAATGCCAAGCGCAGCGCGCGCATCTGGCGTCAGGCGTTGATGCGTTGTTGTTGCAGGATGCGTAATGAGGCTTTTTGCATCACCGAGGTTATTTGAAATCTTGATGACTTCGAGCGCGTTGGCCAGACGGAAAGCGGCTTCTTTTCCGCCCGCAAGCTCGAAGCTCACCAGCGTTCCGCCGCCCGTCATTTGACGACGCGCCAGCGCAACGTGCGGATGATCGTCTCGGAAGGGATAAATAACGCGAGTGACGCCGCGCTGTTGCGCAAGAAAATCGGCAATTTTTGTTGCGTTTGTTGTTTGCTGACCAACGCGCAGCGGCAATGTCTCTAACCCTTTGAGCATAACCCAGGCGTTAAAGGGCGACATGGCGGGACCGGTCTGGCGCAAAAAATTATGAATGGTTTCATCAATCAGCGCTTGTGAGGCGAGAATAACGCCGCCGAGGCATCGACCCTGTCCATCAATATGTTTTGTTGCGGAGTAAACGACCATATCCGCGCCGAGCGCGAGTGGTTTTTGCATCAAGGGCGTTGCAAAAACATTATCGACGATAAGTTTTGCGCCCGCATTATGCGCAATGTCTGCGATCGCCTTGAGATCATAGACTTCAAGCGTTGGATTTGTCGGGCTCTCAAGGAAGAAAAGTTTTGTCTCCTTGCGAACGGCGTTTTTCCATTGCGCGCTGTCGGCGCCATCAACAAGGGTGGTTGTGACGCCAAATTGCGGCAATAAATTTTCAACGACATACAGACATGAGCCAAACAAGGCTCTCGCGGCGACAACGTGATCGCCTGCCTTAACTTGCGCCAGCATGCTTGCGGTCACGGCGGCCATGCCGCTCGCCGTAGCGCGCGCCGCCTCTGCGCCTTCAAGCAAACACATGCGTTGCTCAAACATAGCGACAGTGGGATTTGAAAAGCGCGAATAAATAAAACCAGGATCATCGCCTTTGAAACGCGCTTCAGCCGCCTCCATCGTGGGATAGGCGAAGCTTTGTGTGAGGAACAGCGCTTCAGACATTTCTCCAAAGGGCGAGCGCAATGTGCCGCCATGCACAAGTTGCGTTGCAGGTCTGAATTTTCTGCGTGGCGCGACGGCTGTCATCATTTTCCTTTCGGCGCTTTCCGCCTACTGACGCATGAAGCCGGTCATGCAGTCTGTGTCTTATGTTTATGGCCCCGTCGCACATCTGACGACAGGACGCCTTGAGCCCGGCGGGACTGGCTTTTAGCGCTATGTTTTTAAAGACGGCAAGCCAATGGTGCGATTTTGCGCGCGTTGGCCCATAGAAATGAGCCGCGATGAGCCTGTCAACAGCCCCCGCTTGAAACCTTGTCAAAATTGGCGCTTATGCGCGCCAGAGCCGCTATTTATCCGGGGCGGCGCAAGATGGGACAGTGAGCGCATGAGCAGCGTGCTCTCGAGCCGACAAATTAAACAGATGATTGAGGCGGGCGGGATCGCGCTGGCTAAGCCGCTCGCCCATGGGCAGATTCAGCCGGCAAGCCTTGATTTGAGACTGGGCGCCAAGGCCTATCGCGTGCGCGCAAGTTTTCTGCCGGGCAAACAACGACGCGTTTCCGAACTTCTCTCACAGCTCAAATATGACGAGATGTCTCTTGAAGACGACGGCGCTGTTTTAGAACGTGGCTGTTTTTATGTTGTGCCGCTGCTTGAAAGCTTGGCGCTTGCTCAGGATATTTCAGGGGCCGCCAATCCCAAAAGTTCAACAGGCAGACTTGATATTTTCACCCGTTTAATCACCGATTACGGCGATCGTTTTGACGAAGTGTCGGCTGGCTATAAGGGGCCGCTTTATGCAGAAGTGTCGCCGCGAAGTTTTTCTGTTCGCGCGCGTATGGGCTCGCGGCTCAGCCAGTTGCGGTTTCGCACACATCCTGATGGCGCAATGCCCCTTGGGCGTTTTTTAGATGACAGCAAACTTGCAGAAATCCATAAACGCACACCGCTCGTTGATGGCCCGCTGACGTTGCGTGAGGGCGTTGTGTTGCGCGTTTCACTCGATGCGGCGGCTTTTGGCGGCATTATTGGCTATCGCGCGCAAAAGCATACGGATGTGATTGATGTAGACCGCATCGATGCATATGACATCGATGATTTTTGGGATCGGTTGCCGCCGCGCGATGGGCGTCTCATTTTAGATCCAGGCGATTTTTATATTCTTGCATCACGAGAGCGACTTGCCATTCCCTCGCATCTTGCTGTGGAGATGGCGCCGATGGATGCCGCGATAGGCGAGTTTCGCGTGCATTATGCTGGTTTTTTTGATCCCGGATTTGGCATCGGCGCAGACGGGCGGCCAAGCGCCCGCGGCGTTTTAGAAGTGCGTTCGCGCGAAGTGCCGTTCATCCTTGAAGATGGCCAATTTATTGGCCGGCTGGTATATGAATCTATGGCGGAAAAGCCCCAGGCGCTTTATGGCGAGAGCGGCGTTTCTAATTATCAGGGTCAAAGCCTCAAGCTCTCAAAACATTTTCGCGCCTCGTGACGCATGCGCTGAAGCGCATTGTTGCGTCCCTTGCCTCACGCCTCCTGCTTGCGGCTTATTATTGGCGTTGTGATTCGACTTCTCCACACAGCTGACTGGCATCTTGGAGCCACCCTGCAGGGATGGTCGCGTGAGCGCGAGCATCGCGCAGCGTTGGCGCAATTTATTGCCGCCGCAAAAGCCAATGCTGTTCATGGCGTGATCATAGCGGGCGATATTTTTGACAGTCTCAATCCATCAGCTGACGCGCAGCGGCTTTTATATGACACGCTGCGTGAGGTGCGACGGGCGTGTCCAAAAGCAACAATTATCATGATTGCCGGCAATCATGATCCAGCAGGTCGGTTAGAGGCTCCTCGCGCTATATTTGATTTTGCGCGCATTAATTCGATTGGCGTCATCTCCCGCACTCAGGAAGCCTTTGACGTTAAAGCGCATCTTTGTCCCATATTTGATGATGACGGCGGCCTTGCAGCCCATGTTCTTGCGCTTCCTTACCCGCGCGCGGGGGATCTTCGTTTGAACGCGCCGTCCGCTGAAGGCTCGCCGGTCGCGCAGGGCGTTCGCGCGCTTTATCAAGAGGCGATTGCTGCGGCGCGCGAATGTATCGGCGCAGGCCCGTTAATTGTTACAGGTCACTTGCATATTATCGGCGCCATTGAGTCTGAAGGCGCTGAGCGGCGCATTTTGATTGGCGGCGAGCATGCGACGCCGAGCGATATTTTTCCCTCTGATCTTGCTTATGTCGCTCTAGGCCATCTCCACCGTCCACAAAGCGTTGGGCGCGAGACAATAAGATATTCTGGTTCTCTCATTCCCATGTCCAAGACGGAGCTTGCCTATGATCATGGCGTTAGTCTTGTAGAGATTAATCCCGATAGCGGCGCGCACATCACGCATCTTCCATTTGAGCGCGCCATTGCGCATCTAAAATTGCCAGAGCGCGGCGCCTTGCCTTTTTCTGAGTTAGAAGAAGCTTTAGCGCAACTGTGTCATCCCTTTCAGGCCGGCCCGATCGAGACTGCGCCATTTTTACATCTCGCACTGTCAACCCAAGGACCGGCAACCGGTCTCAAGGCGGCTGTTGACGCAATGGTTGAAAAATATGCTGTGCGCCTTGTTTCTTTGACAGTGACGCGTCCTGACAGTGAGTTAAGGCAAGCGCCTGCGCCGCAACGCCTGAGCGATATTGCCCCAGAAGAACTTTTCCGTCGCGCCTTCATTCAAACCCATGGCGTTGCGCCAACTGCCGCGCATGTAGCTTTTTTTGATCAATTGGCGCAGGAGCGCTGAATGCGGATTGTCGCGATACGAGGCGAAAATCTTGCAAGCCTTGGCGCGGCTTTTGCGCTTGAGTTTGAACAAGAGCCGCTTAAATCATCTGGACTTTTTGCCATAACGGGCGAGACAGGCGCAGGCAAATCCACATTGTTAGACGCCTTATGTCTGGCGCTTTATGATAAATTTCCGCGTCTCCTTGCGCCAGGCGGCGGCGAGACAGCGCCTGATCCTTCTGGCGATACGCTGTCAGGCGGCGATCCACGCATCATCTTGCGTCGTGGCGCAAGCGCAGGTTTTGCGGAAGTTGATTTCATCGCCCGCGACGGCCTTCCCTATCGCGTTCGATGTGATTTATTGCGCGCGCGCGGCAATGCGGCAGGACGATTACAACATCGTTTGCGAACGTTGTGGCGCCTAGATGCCTCTGGCGCGCCGGCTCAACTGATGGACTCTGGCATTGATCCCGTCAATCGTCGCGTTGTTGAGCTAACAGATCTGACATTTGATCAGTTTCGGCGCACAGCGCTGCTGGCGCAGGGCGATTTTGACGCCTTTCTACGTGCGGACTCAAAAGAGCGTGCAGATCTTTTAGAAAAAATCACTGGCGCAGAAATCTATGGACTCTTGTCGCAACGCGCATTTGAGCGCGCCAAAGAACAGCAGGCCTTGGTTGCGCAGCTGGAAGAAAAAATTTCGGACATTGCTCTTTTAACACCAAGCGACAGAGAGCATAAAATTCAACAATGCGCGGCCATCACGACACAAAGACAGGCTGTGAGCGCCGATCGTCAGTCCGCCCAACAGGCGCTGATCGCCTGTGAGGCGCATGCGCAGGCGCAAGAACGGTTAGCCTTGGCGCAGTCTGACGATGATGCTGCGCGCGCACAGCTGCAGTTGTTGGCGCCAAAGATCGACATTGTTGAAGCCTTGGATCTCCTTGAGCCGATCCGCGGTGATTATAATGATATGCGGCGGTTGGATGAGGCAATGACGCGGCTTGGCGCGCAATTAGCCGCAGCCAAAACAAAGGCTCAGGCCGCGCAGCTTCTCTGTCAAGCCGCCCAACATGACAAAGAGGCTGCTGAGGTCAAGCTGGTCGAGATTGACGCGCGCATGTCACATTATGCGCCGATTTGGCGTGAAGCCTCAGAACTTGACGTCTTAATCTCATCATTAAGCCACTCATGTGCGCAATCACGCCAGTCTAGCCAAGATCTTGCTGACCAATTAGCGAATAAGTCGCGAGAATGCGATGCGACGCGCTTAAGGTTTGATGAGATGAAGCATCACGTTGCGCAGTCGCGTGCCTGGTTGCACCAGCTTGCGCCGCTACAATCCCTCTATGACAAGCGTGATGATTTTAACCGCCTCATGACGCAGCGGCGACAGGCGGTTGAGGAAAGCGCAAAGGCGCAAATGCGTGTGCGCGCCATCGCGCGCGAGTGTGAAGACGATCGTATAAAAATAACGCAACTTGAGCAGCAAGACGCGAAAGATCAGTTACAAAAAGATCAGTTTAAGCAACAAATAAAACATCATCAGCGCCTTCTTATCGATGGCGACCCCGCTGCTTTGCAGTTAAAATTAGAGGCTGTCACAGATCGGCACCGGGTGCTTCAGCGCGCGGCTGACTTATGCGCGGATTATGCGCAGGCCAAAAAGGCGATTGATCAGGCGCAGCCGCTGGCGGCGCAAATGACAGAGCGCATGACGTCGCTTGCCGCACAGCTTGCCGCATTACGCGAGCAACAAACAATCCAGTCTGCTCAGGCGATAGAAATGTCGCATCTTGACGCTTTGGCGCAATCAATGATTGCGCCGGAAGCCTTGCAAATGCGCGCTGTGCTGCAGCCAGGCGAAGCCTGTCCAGTATGTGGCGGTTTGGATCACCCTTTCGCGCATCAAGAAGGCGCCGCACAGGAACTTGTGGCGCTGCTGCGCGCCAAGCATGAAGCGGCCCGCCACGCGCAGGCGGCTGTTGGGGCGGCGTTGATTGAGATGGGCGCCAAGGAAGCGCGCATAGGCGCTGAACATGAGACGCTCTTACGCGATATCGCACAGAGCCAAGAACGCGCATCCCTCAGCATGCAGGCCTATCACAAGATAAGAGATCAAGAAAACATGCGCGCTTTGCCTGGAGATATTGATCAGGCGCGCTCAGAAATAACCGGCTTGCTTGATCTTTCTTGTCAACAGCGCAGCGCGCTTGATGAGGCTTTTAAGGAGCTCAACGCCTTTAGGCGTGAAAGCGATGCGAGTCAGTTGGCGCTTGATCAACTTCAGTCTGACATAGAGCGTCGTCAGCGCGAAAAGGCGCATATTGATGAGACGGGACGCAGACATGGGTTGGAGGCGGCGCGTTTAGAGGAGCTCGTTGCTGGCAATGCGCGGCTCATTGCCAGTTTAAATCAGACTCTTTTGCCATTTCTGAGCGCCTGTGACTTAACATTGCAGGATCTTGAGCGTGATCCTTTAACGCTCCACAACATCATATCTGAGCGCTTTGATCATTATGATGCTGTCAAGAAAGCGCATGAAGATTATGACGCGCAGCGCGCTTCCTTGTTGCAGCAGATATCTATGCTGGACACGCAGCAAGACGGTCTGCGTCACGCCGTCAAACGTGCAGATGAGGAGATGAATAAATTAGAACAGGATAGGCAAGCCTTAAGCGTCAAACGTATGCGGCTTCTCAATGGCGAGGAAACAGAGAGTCATCGCGCCAGACATGCGCAAGAGCGGCTTTCTTGCTTTCAATCCTTTGAAAAGAGCAGGTCGGCCTATGATGCGGCCGCCAAGCATCTGACCATTGCGGAAACTTCAATCCAAGAACTGATTGGTCACATGTCACAGTTAGAAAGTGACGCGCAAACTGCCCGCGAAAACTATCGCATGGGATGGCAGGCGCTGGGATTTGATGCGACACGCGTTGAAAAGCTGCTCTCCTATCATCAAGAAGAACGCGCAGCCTTAAGAGAGAGTGTTCATGAAGGCCGGCGGCGCGCAGCCGCGGCTGATGCGGCCCTGCATGCGCGTCTTGATGATATGCGCCTTGCAAAGGCGCAGTTAACGCGCATTGAGCCGCGCGAAACGCTTGTGGACATACTCTCACAGTTGACTGAAGCGCTCGACGCCTTGTCGTCTCAATATGGGGCGTTGCAGGAGCAAATCCTTCAAGATGACAAAGCCCAACAGCTTGCAGCAGGTGTGGCCGATGAGATTAAGGGCGCAAAAGCCCAGTGTCAGCTCTGGGGCGAGATCAATGAGGCGATTGGCTCAAAAACAGGAGATAAGTTTCGTCGTTTTGCCCAGGCCGTCACGCTTGAGCATCTCATCGCCCTAGCCAATCAACGACTAGCCTTGCTGGCGCCGCGTTATCTGCTGGAAAAGTCGCCAGACGTTGATTTGCTTGGCGTGCATGTCATTGATCGTGATCTTGGCGCGGAGCGCCGGTCAACGCGATCTTTGTCGGGCGGCGAGAGGTTTTTAATTTCTCTCGCGCTTGCTTTGGCCTTATCCGCGCTGGAGGGGCGCGATTCTTTCATTGATACGCTTTTTATTGATGAAGGCTTTGGTTCTCTTGATAGCGCGACGCTCGATATTGCCATCGACGCTTTGGAAAATCTGCAGGGTCAGGGCAGGAGAATAGGCATTATCAGTCATGTGGACGCGCTGCAGCAACGCATTTCGACAAAGATCCATGTCATTCGTCAAGGGGGCGGCAAAAGCGTTGTGACAGTGTCATCTCTGGGCTGAGGCGAGGCCATGTGATATCATCGCCTCAAGAGGAGAGATCGTTGCAATATGATCTTTTGATTATTGGCGGCGGCGTGAATGGCTGTTCGATCGCGCGTGACGCAGCAGGTCGCGGATTAAGCGTTCGACTGGTGGAGCAGAACGATTTAGCAAGCGGCGCGTCGTCCATGTCCACCAAGCTTATTCATGGCGGCTTACGTTATCTTGAACTCTATGAATTTAAACTTGTGCGTCAGTCTCTTATCGAGCGCGAAAGATTACTCGCCAATGCGCCGCATATTATTTGGCCATTAAAATTTGTCTTGCCTTATCAAAAAGGTCTGCGGCCATTTTTTTTGTTGCGATTGGGCTTGTTTCTTTATGATCATCTGGCGCCGCGTCGGCAATTGGAGGCTTCGCGGGCCATCTCTTTTCATGAGAGCGATTTGGGCTCCCCCTTGCAAGCGGTTTTTAAAAAGGGATTTACCTATGCCGATTGCTGGGTTGATGATGCGCGTTTGGTGGTTCTCAATGCGCTTGAGGCGCGCGAACGCGGCGCAGAGATTTCTCCTGGCTGCGCCTTGGTTGAGGCGCAGCGGATGCCTGCGGGCTGGCGCGCAAAATTCGATAATGGCGAAGAAATTTTCGCCCGCGTTTTAATTAACGCGGCTGGGCCCTGGGTCTTGGAGGTGATTGAAGGCGCGCTTGCGATTAAATCTAAAAAGCATATGCGGCTTGTTAAAGGGTCGCATATCGTCACGACAAAACTTTATGAGGGCGCGCAGGCCTATATTTTGCAAAATAGCGATGGCCGCATTGTTTTTGTCATACCCTATGAGCAAGACTTCACATTAATTGGCACGACAGAGCGTGGTCATGACGGCAAGGCCTGCGGCGTTGAGATTTGCGATCAGGAGATTGATTATCTTCTTTCTTGCGTCAACGCTTTTTTTCGTAAGCCTGTGCGCCGCGCGGACATTATCTGGCGTTACGCTGGGCTCAGGCCGCTGTATGATGATGGCGCGCTTGAGGCTTCTGTTGTGACGCGTGATTACGCCTTTGATCTTGATGCGCCTGCTGATAGTTGTGCTGTTTTATCAATCTTTGGCGGCAAGCTCACCACCTCGCGGCGCTTGGCTGAGCACGCACTTGATACGCTGGCCCCTTTTTTTCCTCATGCTGGGCCCGCCTGGACGCAGGATGCGCCGCTTATCGGCGGTGACATTGATTTTGAGGCCTATGTAGCGCAGCTTCAGCAACGCTATCCATTTTTAAGCGCGCGCACGTCTTTGCGCCTGGCGCGTGCTTATGGCCAACGCGCCGAGATGATTTTAAAAGATGCATCATCCATGTCAGATCTTGGACAAAATTTTGGGCAGGATCTGACACAAGCGGAAGTTTCCTATCTCATCCAGCATGAATTTGCGCGCAGCGCAGAAGATATTCTCTGGCGACGCAGCAAGCTTGGCCTTCATATGACAGAAGGTGAAAAGAGCGCTTTACGAGACGTTATCGGACGTTAAAGATCTCTTGCGCATTGATGATTGTATTGGCGCCGGTCATAATATTTTTAGCTAATCCTGGCGCAGCTGTGGCGATGTGATCTGAAAAAAACTGAGCAATTAACGCACGGCGCGCTGCATGAGGATCTTTTAACGCCCGCGATAGATTTGCGCTTTTTCTCAATGTCGCGCCGGCCCGAACCAGGGCAAAAAGACGCAGATAAGGCGTCGCGCCCGCAAGCGCGACATTTGGATTTTCGTTTAATGCTTTGAGCATAAAGGCGCTTGTTGTGGTCAAAGCCTCCAGAGCTTTTGCTAAATTGTCGCCGCCGCCATCTTCTATTGCCGCTTGCATGTCAGCAATTTCATTTTTCAATGTTAAGCCCTCGCAGAGGCCTAACTTACGCGTTACGAGATCAGCAGCTTGCACGCCGTTTGTTCCCTCGTAGATTGCGCAGATGCGCGCATCGCGCATTAATTGCGCGGCGCCGGTCTCTTCAATATAGCCCATGCCGCCAAACACCTGTATGCCAAGTGAGGTCACTTCATTCGCGATGTCGGTTGAAAAAGCTTTGGCGATCGGCGTTAGTAAGCTGGCACGCGCTTGTGATGCGGTTGCGCGACTTTTGTCTTTGTCGCGATGACCAAAATCCAAGGCGGCGGCTGTTTCAAAACAAATACTGCGCGCCGCTGCTGTGAGGCTCGCCATTGTAAGCAGCATGCGCGCAACGTCTGGGTGGGCGATAATCGCGCTTGTCGCCTGTGATCCGAGGCTTTTGCCCTGCTTTCTTTCGCGCGCATAGGCCGTGGCGATTTGCGTGGCTCTTTCTGACAGCGCGACGCCTTGAATGCCCACGGACAGACGCGCGTTATTCATCATGGTGAACATACAGGCGAGGCCGTTATGTTCTGTTCCGATTAGAAAACCAATCGCGCCGCCTTTTTCTCCAAAGGACATGGTGCAGGTCGGCGA
>Ga0007848_1000206_pt1 | contig 22958 bp, 21 predicted proteins | sample CryBogCBH18Jul08_FD_71209 | JGI IMG/M metagenome (GOLD analysis project Ga0007848, IMG submission 71209) | Freshwater microbial communities from Crystal Bog, Wisconsin, USA - CBH18Jul08 | ecosystem: Environmental > Aquatic > Freshwater > Lake | place: Crystal Bog, Wisconsin, USA | collected...
CAAACTCAGGCTCACCATCGCAAGCGCCAAGCGCCCCGGTTGAGTTTCACTCCCCTGTCGCGCCAGTTGCCAACGCAGCGCCATCCTTGCCTGAGCGTCCAGCCATTGGCCCTATTCAGTCCTTAAACAGCTATGTTGACGCCCCAGGTGAGTTAGCAAAAAAATCAGCCGATGCCGGTTCCTCAACTTCAGAAGATCCAGCTCGCGCGCTTGCGCGACATGTATTCGTTCAAGGCGGAGATCAGCCTGCGCGAAAGAATCGAGCGGATGATGACAGCTGGAAACCCTAACTAAGACGCTTAATCGGCGGAACTTAACCGGCGCAAAAAATAATTGCGCCTTTTTTGCATATTATTTCAAAATTAATGGAACGATTGTGGGCTGCAAGCATTCTCCAGCTGACCTGGACGACTGGAGCCGACATGACGCCTTCTACATTAATTCATAACGCCTCAACCCGCCGCTTCTTTGCTTCCTTGTCTTTATCAACCTTTTTACTGATCAGCGCTACGCCGCAGGCTAGCGCGGATGGCCTATCTTTACTGAGCCTCTTTGGTGATCAGGACGCTGCGACGACGCAGGAATATCCAGCCGGCGCAGAAGAGATGCAGGCCACATATGATGATGGCCGTGATAATACGGAAATCAGCCGCAAAACGCCCACAACAACAAAAGAAATCGTCAGCGACCCGACCAATCAACGCCCTGGAACCATTACAGTAGATACTAAGAATAGAGCGCTCTATCTTTCCCTGCCAAATGGGCAGGCTGTGCGTTACGGCGTTGGCGTTGGCCGTGAAGGCTTTACCTGGTCTGGTCGCGTGCGTATTGGCCGCAAAGAATCATGGCCAGTCTGGACACCCCCAGCCGACATGCTCAAGCGCCGTCCTGACCTGCCAAAGCACATGGCTGGCGGCGTCGACAACCCGCTTGGCGCAAGGGCCATGTATCTCTACTCAGGAGAGAGAGACACCATGTTCCGCATTCACGGCTCAAATGAGCCATGGACAATTGGCGAGGCCGTTTCATCAGGCTGCATCCGAATGCTCAATGCAGACATTTCTGATCTCTACAGCAGAGTTAAGGTTGGAAGTCTTGTCATCGTTCTTTGAACGAAAGTTCTACAGCCTTCTTTCCTGGCTTAAGAGATGTAATGACTATTCCAAATTACAATTGAAAATGAAATTGGTCAGGAAAGAGATTGATACTTGAATGACAAGCCAGACTCCGATGAGAATCCAAGCTGGCTTGTGTTTCTGTCGGCCGTAAAGAAATGCCCCAACGAGCGGCAGAATAAGAAGAAAGAACTGCCACGGTTGGCCGACGACATTATCGCAAAACCACAGATTTAATTTCTCGCTGACCATTTCCTCACCCTTTGTTTTTCATGTTTTTATATTGGCAATACTGTTGATCCCATAAGATAGGCGTCAACTGAAGCCGCGCATTGACGACCCTCCCGGATCGCCCAGACAACAAGCGACTGTCCACGGCGCATATCACCGCAGGAAAATATTTTCTCTTTCGAGGTTTTATAAGCTCTGGTGTCTGCAAGGACATTGCCCCTTAGGTCAAGCGCAACGCCCGACTGCTCCAGCAAACCCTCAAAAACAGGAGAGACGAAGCCCATTGCAAGGAGAACCAAATCTGCTTTCAGGACGAAGGCGCTACCATCAATTGGCTGCATCTTATCGTCTACGCGCACGCATTTTAGTCCTGTGACGACGCCCTTATCTCCCAAAAATTCCTTTGTCAGTATTGAAAACTCACGCCCTGAGCCTTCTTCATGAGATGAAGAGGTTCTAAGTTTTAATGGCCAATCTGGCCATGAAAGTAATTTATTTTCTTTCTCTGGCGGCCGCGGCATGATTTCTAATTGCGTGACGGAAAGCGCGCGATGTCGAACAGATGTGCCAATACAGTCAGATCCTGTATCGCCCCCGCCAATAACAATCACATGTTTGCCCGTTGCCATGATGAGATCATTGCTGATCTGAGCTTCTCCAGACACACGCCGGTTTTGCTGAGGTAAAAAATCCATTGCAAAGTGAACGCCGCGAAGATCTCGTCCTGGAATATTAAGATCACGCGGCTTCTCCGCGCCGCCGGCAAGAATAACGGCGTCGTATCGTTGCTCGAGTTCTTCTAGCGATTTATCGACGCCAATCGTTACATTGCAATGAAAGGTAACGCCCTCTGCCGTCATCTGCGCAATTCTACGATCGATAATATGCTTTTCCATTTTAAAATCTGGAATGCCATAGCGTAGTAACCCGCCTGGTTTGGCGAGTTTTTCGAAAACATCAACTTCATGACCAGCTCTGGCTAGCTGTTGCGCAGCGGCAAGCCCACCCGGCCCAGATCCAATGACGGCAATATGCTTACCCGTTTTCTTCTGAGCAATTTCCGGCTTAACCCAGCCTTCAGCAAAGCCACGGTCGATAATTGCGCATTCGATAGATTTTATCGTGACAGGCTGATCTTGCAGATTAAGGGTGCAGGAAGCCTCGCAGGGCGCTGGACAAATACGGCCGGTAAATTCTGGAAAGTTATTGGTGGAGTGAAGATTGTTTAAAGCGCGACGCCACTCTCCATGATAGACAAGATCATTCCAGTCGGGGATTTGATTATTAACGGGGCACCCATTGTGACAAAATGGAATGCCGCAATCCATACAGCGTGACGCCTGATTGCGCGTTGTCTCCTCAGAAAGGGGAATGACAAATTCGTTATAATGGCGAATGCGATCGGCCGCGGGCTTATATTTGCGGTCTTGCCGATCAATTTCGAGGAAGCCTGTCACTTTTCCCATGGTAATGTCATTTCCCTTGCCACTGGTGTCCACTTAAAAAAGTAACGCTTAATTGTGCCCAAGCAAACACGATATCGTCACACCAAAAACCGCCAGATCTCATCATGTGATCGCCAATTATTAAGGTAGCAGATTAATCAGTGATGCGCTGAAGCCTTTGCGTTGGTCGATTGTGCGCGGCGCACATTTAATTCGTTTAAGGCGCGCCGGTACTCAACTGGCATAACCTTGACAAATTTTGTCTTATGGTGAGCCCAATCGTCTAATATATCTCTCGCGCGCGTTGAGCCTGTGTGTCGAAGATGACAGGTAATAAGATAACGCAGGCGCTCTGAATCAAAGCGCGTCATATCGTGTAATATCTCCACACGACCATGCGCTGCCAGATCAGCCGTTTGATGATAGGCTGTCTCCATCACGGCTTCTTCTTCCGGCAAAGGCTCGAGATCAACCATCGCTAAATTACAGCGTGAGGAAAAACTGTCGTCGAGATCAAGAACATAAGCGATGCCGCCAGACATGCCAGCTGCAAAATTGCGCCCGGTCTGACCAAGCACAACAACAACGCCGCCCGTCATATATTCACACCCATGATCGCCAACGCCTTCCACCACGGCCATGGCGCCAGAGTTTCGAACCGCAAAACGCTCTCCCGCAACGCCACGGAAGTAGCATTCACCCGCGATGGCGCCATAAAGCACAGTGTTGCCAACAATAATTGACTCTGAGGGAACGATTTGCGTCGCCCTGCGAGAGGGATAAACAATCACTTTACCGCCAGAGAGACCCTTAGCGACATAATCATTAGCCTCACCTTCCAGACGCAGCGTCACGCCTCTGGCCAGAAAGGCGCCAAAGCTTTGGCCTGCAGTGCCATTCACACGAATATCTATGGTGTCTTCCGGCAGGCCCGCGTGGCCATAGATACGTGCTACCTCTCCAGAAAGCATCGCGCCGACTGTTCTGTTAACGCTACGGATTGACGTTTCGATAGAAACTTTCGCACCACGATCAAGCGCCGGCCGCGCTTCTGCAATCAATTGGTTGTCGAGGGCTTTTTCCAACTCATGATCTTGGCGCCCGCTATGACGCATTAATGCATCATCGCCTTGGGGTTTATTGAACAGTTTAGAGAAATCGAGACCTTGTGACTTCCAATGGGCGAGCGCGTTATCTCTATCAAGCATTTGCATTTGGCCGATGAGATCTTCAAATTTTCTAACACCTAAACGCGCCATCCACTCTCTTACTTCCTCTGCGACAAAGAAGAAAAAGTTGATGACATGTTCCGGCTGGCCCGTGAAGCGTTTACGCAATACCGGATCTTGGGTTGCAACGCCAACAGGGCATGTATTGAGATGGCACTTACGCATCATAATACATCCAGCGGCAATAAGAGGCGCCGTTGAAAAACCAAATTCATCCGCCCCTAGCAAGGCGCCTATAATAACATCTCGACCAGTACGCAAACCGCCGTCGACTTGTACGGCTATTCGAGAACGAAGATTATTCAAGACAAGCGTTTGATGCGTTTCAGCCAAGCCAATTTCCCAAGGGGAGCCTGCATGTTTGATCGAGGTTAAGGGTGACGCGCCAGTGCCGCCTTCAAAACCTGAGATTGTCACGTGATCGGCGCGACCTTTGGAGACGCCTGCGGCAACAGTTCCAACGCCAACTTCAGAAACCAGCTTCACGGAGACGTCGGCTTTTGGGTTAACGTTTTTCAAATCATAAATGAGCTGCGCTAAATCCTCGATTGAATAAATATCATGATGGGGCGGCGGTGAAATCAGTCCGACGCCTGGCGTCGAGTGGCGAACTTTTGCAATGACGGCGTCAACCTTATCGCCTGGCAGCTGACCGCCTTCTCCTGGTTTTGCACCCTGCGCCATCTTAATTTGAATCATGTCAGCATTGACAAGATATTCCGCCGTCACGCCGAAACGACCAGAAGCCACCTGCTTGATGGCGGAGCGTTTTGAATCGCCATTTGGCTCAGGCTTAAAGCGCTCTGGCTCCTCGCCTCCCTCGCCTGTATTGGATTTTCCGCCAATACGGTTCATGGCGACGGCCAATGTGGTGTGAGCCTCTCGAGAAATAGAGCCAAACGACATAGCGCCGGTTGCAAAGCGCTTCACAATTTCAGCTGCTGGTTCGACCTCATCAATATGAATGGCTTTACGCCCAACTTCCTCAGCCGTCTTTATACGAAACAGTCCGCGCAAATTTAAAAGATGCTGATCCTGCTTATTGAGTAATTCTGCATAAGCGCGATATTGCTCTTGCGCATTTCCGCGAACAGCATGTTGCAACAGCGAGACGGTTTGCGGCGTCCAGCTATGCGCCTCGCCTCTTATACGATAGGCGTAATCGCCGCCAACATCCAATGCGTCACGATAGATTGGCGCATCGCCAAACGCGGTTTTGTGACGGCGCACGGTCTCTTGTGCGATCGTGTCTAGATTAACGCCTTCAACACGCGTTGTTGTGCCTGTAAAAAACTCATTGACAAATTCTTGGGCCAATCCGACAGCGTCAAATATCTGCGCGCCGCAATAAGACTGATATGTCGAGATGCCCATTTTAGACATCACCTTTAGCAGTCCCTTATCAACTGCCTTTATGAAACGATTAATAGCTTCTGCAGCGTCAATATCTGAGGGCAAATCTTTGCCTGAGGCCGCGAGCGTATCAAACGCCAGATAAGGATTAATGGCTTCAGCGCCATATCCCGCCAGACAAGCAAAATGCTGAACCTCTCTGGCCTCGCCAGTTTCAACAACAAGGCCCACAGAAGTGCGCAACCCCTTTCGAATAAGGTGATGGTGTACAGCCGCCGTCGCCAACAATGCAGGGATTGGAATTCGATCTGGTCCAACCATTCTGTCAGACAAGATAATAATATTATAGCGACCCGTAACGGCCTCTTCAGCTCTCTCGCACAAACGCTTGAGAGCCTCACGCAAGCCGCCTGCGCCCTTTTGCGCATCATAGGTGATATCTAGCGTCTTGGTGTCGAAACTATCTTCGACCATGCCAATCCAACGAATTTTTTCCAAATCCGCATTGGTTAAAATAGGCTGACGCACTTCAAGGCGTTTTTTCTTCGCCGATCCTTCATGATCAAGAATATTTGGACGCGGACCAATGAAGGAAACAAGACTCATCACCAATTCTTCGCGAATGGGATCAATCGGGGGGTTGGTTACTTGCGCAAAATTTTGCTTGAAATAATTGTAAAGCAACGACGCCTTATCAGATAACGGCGATATCGGCGTATCCGTGCCCATCGAACCAATCGCTTCCTGTCCCGTGGCCGCCATTGGATAGAGCAATAAATCCAGGTCTTCCTGCGTATAACCAAAAGCCTGCTGGCGATCGAGCAAGGAGACATCTGCACGCGCAGGACGTGGTTCAACAGGCTTTAGATCTTCAAGTTTTATCTGCGTGCGCGCCAACCACTCCTTATAGGGGTGAGAGTTTGAAAGTTCTTTTTTGATCTCATCGTCAGAGATTATTCGGCCCTGCTCTAAATCAACGAGCAACATCTTGCCCGGCTGCAAACGCCATTTCGTGACGATTTTTTCCTCAGGAATTGGCAGCACGCCCATTTCTGAAGCCATAACGACAAGACCGTCATCCGTGACAATATAGCGGGCGGGGCGTAAGCCATTACGATCAAGGGTGGCGCCGATCTGACGGCCATCGGTAAAGGCCATAGCGGCAGGCCCATCCCATGGCTCCATCAAAGCCGCATGATGTTCATAGAAAGCTTTGCGATTATCATCCATCAGCGGATTGCCAGACCAAGCCTCCGGGATCAGCATCATCACCGCATGCGCCAGCGAATAACCGCCACGAACAAGAAATTCTAACGCATTATCAAAACATGCTGTGTCGGACTGCCCCTCATAAGAGATCGGCCACAGCTTATTTATATTTTCTCCAAACAATGGCGAGGCGACAGAGGCCTGTCTTGCCGCCATCCAATTAAGATTGCCGCGCAATGTATTAATTTCGCCATTGTGAGCGACGAAGCGATATGGGTGAGCCAGACGCCAAGAGGGGAACGTATTGGTTGCAAATCGTTGATGAACAAGGGCCAGCGCAGAAATGAACCTTGGATCTTTGAGATCAAGAAAATAGTCGCCAAGTTGCGATACAAGCACCATCCCTTTGTAGACGATGGTGCGCGTCGATACTGATACAGAATAAAGCTCGCGTCCATTTGGACCAAAAGTATAAACAACATTAGAGGCTGATTTACGCGCTAGATAGATTCTGCGCTCAAACTCGTCTGCATCTTTTACATCTGGCCCTGCCGCTACAAAAATTTGCGCGTGAAATGGTTCAACAGCGCGCACAGCCTCGCCAAGATCACTTGAGTCAACAGGCAGATCGCGCCAACCAAGCACGACCAGACCTTCTTCTTTCATGGCGCCTTCGATAACGGCGCGCGCGCGCGTGCGCACATCAGCGTCACGCGGCAAGAAAAACTGTCCAATTGCGTATTCGCCCGGCCCTGGCAATGCAAAGCCGAGTTTTGCGCATTCCTGTTTAAAGAATTCATGCGGAATTTGAACAAGTATACCGCAGCCGTCTCCAAGTTTTGGATCTGCGCCAACTGCGCCGCGATGATCGAGATTAAGTAGAATCTGCAATCCCATTTCAACAATGGCATGGGTTTTTTCATTGCGCATATTTGCAACAAAACCAACGCCGCATGAGTCATGCTCTTTTGAAGGGTCGTAAAGGCCCTGAGCCTTTGGCAGCAGCGGATCACGTCCAAGATCTGCAGATGTAGCCTCTATCGAGGGGAACATTTCCGTCTGCGCCTTCGAGACCTTCGTCATTTTTGCGTCTCCTCGCGACGACGCTATTCGCATGTCGTCTTTAACTTTATCATTTTGACCACAAGGACTGAAAATGGAGGCGACGCCTGAGTTTTGCAGACCCTGTGTCGGCACAAACCCAGTCCCGCCAGGATTTCGTCCGTTGTTTAACCCCTGGCGATAAATTTCGCACCTATCTGGCTTGAGCAGGCAAAAGATACGCCACTCAGACAGCCAATTAGTCTATCGTATCATTCCATGGGGACGAAAACTTCGCAGATTTTTTTACATTGTGCAATTTAGGTCAGTAAGACTGACTTAATTGCGCGGCGATCGTGCCAGAATTATGCTCAGCTTACAAGCGCGTCCCATAGGGTGGAAAACAAGACCATCGCCCTGTTTCTAAAGCTTCTCATTCAGCCCGTTTTGCGCATATCCATTGAGCGGCTTCCGCCACTAATAAAAAAAAGATAAGGCTTGGCGAGAACGCCCAATCGACGCCAAAAAAGAGGGTAAGATGCAAAGTCTTATTGCGACCGACGACAACCAAATCCCGATCGGCGCAGAGGCGTTCATCCTGCAGGCCTCCGATGGCAGACGCCTCAGGGGGGCAATATTTCGCGCACAGGGACAAGCCCGCGGTACGGTTGCTCTATTTCAGGGCCATAATGAGTTCATTGAGAAATATTTTGAAACGATTAGCGATCTTTTACAAAGAGGATTTGATGTCGCCACAATGGATTGGCGCTGCCAGGGCGCGTCAGAACGTGAGTTAAGCGATCCGCGCAAAGGTCATGTTGACGACTTTTCCCAATATCAAAACGACCTAGAGGTTTTTATCAATCAGGCGCTGCCAAGCTGCACGCAGCCATTTTACGCCCTTGCGCATTCCATGGGCGGCGCAGTGTTACTTGAGGCCGCCTATTCTGCACGCCCGCCCTTCCAACGACTTGTTTTAGCCGCGCCCATGATGGATCTGGCAAATTTACGCTTTCCAAATGCAACAAGATGGCTTGCCGACACGCTCGACATGCTTGGTCTTGGCGGCCAATATGCGCCAAGAGGCAATGGCCGGTCATTTCTTGAAAAGCCTTTTTTGAATAATAAACTAACGACAGATCCTGTTCGCTTTGCGCGTAACGCCAATATTATTGCCCGAGCGCCAGAACTGGTGATTGGCGATCCAACCATCGGATGGGTGAACGCTGCCTTCCGACAAATGGCGCGTTTTGAATCGCCTGACTATGCAAGACGCATTCGCACCCCCTGCCTTGTGGTCACCTGTGGCCAGGAGCAAATAGTCTCTAATAACGCCATCGAGAAGTTTGTAGTTCATTTGAACCACAGCGCCCTAATCCATATTCCAGGCGCCAAACATGAAATATTGATGGAGCAAGACAAATTCCGTAACCAATTTTGGCAAGCCTTTGACGCGTTCATCCCAGGGGAAAGAGAACAGTAAGGCAATCGTAAAAACTCAGGAATTAAGCAGCTTCATCGCGCTTTCATGCAGGCGAGGATCGCCCGCGGCGACAATTCTTCCGCCATGACAGGCCGCGCCGCCCGTCCAAGTTGTAATAACGCCACCCGCGCCTTCAATAATGGGTATGAGCGCGACAATGTCATAAGGATTGATCCCCGTTTCAATGACGAGATCAACATGGCCAGCCGCAAGCGCGCAATAAGCATAACAGTCGCCGCCGTAACGAGACAGGCGAACTTGTTGTTCTACGCTGGCGAAAACATCACGACATTCTGTTTCCAGGAGCAAGGGCGATGTCGTCATAAGCGTTGCTTGCCCCAAGCTCGCGCATGCGCGCACGGAGAGCTTGCGACATTCCTCGCTTCCTTTTGTGATGCGTGAGGGGCCGCGCCAGGATGCGCTGAGACCATCGCCGTAAAAACGCTCGCAGTTGAAGGGCTGGTTCATCAGTCCATAACAGGGACGGCCATGATGCGTCAGCCCAATCAACGTGCCCCATGTGGGGAAGCCGCAGATAAAACTTTTTGTGCCGTCAATTGGGTCCAATACCCAGACATATTCGGCATCCTCATTCACCGAGCCAAACTCCTCGCCAACAATCCCATGTTCGGGAAATGTCGTTTTGATCAGCCGGCGCATGGCGAGTTCGGCGGCGCGATCGGCCTCCGTAACAGGATCAAACACGCAGCCAGATGACTTGTCTTCAGTAAGGAGCGCGGTACGAAAGAACGGGAGAATGGCCTCGCCAGACACTTCTGCCAGACGCTCCACGAATTTCTCAAAATCAACGGCTGTCATTTAATATCCAGCTGCGCAACGGGCGCTTATTCCGCAGCGGCGTTGAGCGATCCGCTGAAGTTAAAACCATGACCAAGATCATGAGAAAGACCATTAATCACATCAAAAATATGCGCAGTGACTTGTGGAAATTGCGCATTTTTAATCAAATGCGCTTCATCCATATAAATCGCGCGAGAGATCTCGATCTGTATTGCATGCCATCCAGAAGCGGGCTGGCCATAGCTCTCCGTGATAAACCCGCCTGCGTAGGGTTTATTGCGCGACACTTTATAGCCAAGTTTTTTTATTCGGTCTTCAAGACTGCAAACGATGACATGGGCGGCGCTTGCGCCAAAACGATCGCCGATAACGAAATCAGCGGGCTCTTTCTCAACACGTAACGGCGACCGGATAGATGTCCGATAAGTTGATGACGGCATAGAATGACAATCGATCAAGATCGCGTAGCCAAATTTATCACGCGCCCTTACCATAAGCGTCCGCAAGGCTTCGTGATAGGGATAGTAATAGCGATCTATTCGTGTCAGCGCCTCCGCCATGCTCAATCTTTTTGGATAAATATCGCGCGCATCCGACACAACGCGAGGAATGATGCCCAGACCTGCAGCGACGCGTAAGGAACGCGTATTGGCCTCAGACGGCAAAGGTCCGTCAAAAAGCTTAGGATCCAGTTCGCCAGGCTCTCGATTTAAATCAAGATAGGCGCGCGGCGCATTTGCACGCAGCAGGGGAGCGCCAATCTGCGACACTTTTTGAAAAAGCTCATCAACAAAAGCGTCCTCAGAACGACGCAATGTTTTTAAATCAAGCTGGCTCGCGCGCGCAAAGCTCTTCAGATAACAGCGTCCGGAATGGGGTGATGAAAAAACAAGCGGAGACGTTAACTTTTTAGGCTCCTGAATGACAAACGGCTCAAATTGCCCTTCATCGACAAGACAATCGCTGTCATTGGCGGCGGCCGGGTCAAAAGAACACGCGTTTTCATCCATCTTGATTACTTTTACGCCCCAAAACCCCTGGCTGCTAAACCGACGTTTACCCCAAATTCATTACAAGGAGCCTCTCCCCTCGAAAGGAGCTCAAATTCAGAGTATGGAGAGGTTAGCGCCATATGGGGCAATTTTCACCTGATATTTACGAAGCTCGGGCTTCATAGAGAAAAATATGAGAGGTTTAAGATGACCGATAAGCTGACGCCGAAAATACTGCTGGCTGAGGACGACAATGATATGCGTCGTTTCCTCGTCAAAGCTTTGCAGCAGGCGGGCTTTGCCGTCGCATCCTTTGACAATGGCCTCTCAGCCTATGATCAATTGCGCGTAGAGCCTTTTGAGTTACTGTTAACAGATATAGTAATGCCTGAAATGGATGGAATTGAGCTTGCGCGGCGCGCCACTGAGCTCGATCCCGATATTAAAGTCATGTTTATTACTGGATTTGCGGCTGTGGCCCTTAATCCAAGCAATCAAGCGCCGCAGCAGGCGAAAGTACTCTCAAAACCCTTCCATCTGCGCGACCTCGTGAGCGAAGTGCAGCGGATGCTTGCGGCGTGAGCTAACAATCCGCCCAGTCGCCTCTAGCCCACAATAATTGGCTGGACTTGCTCCTTGGGAAGAGTTGCGTTATGAGCGCGTGAAATCAAAATTCAATAGAAACCGGGCCCGCCGCCAGCTTGGCGCAGGTGGAGTGGTTTCTTATTTTGTAACAAGGGTTTAAAAGATGAGAAAAGAAATCCACCCTGACTATCATACAATCAAAGTCGTCATGACAGATGGAACAGAATATTTGACGCGTTCCACCTGGGGCAAAGAAGGCGACACGATGAACCTTGATATTGACCCCAAGACGCACCCAGCATGGACTGGCGGGTCAACCCAACTCCTCGACCGCGGCGGACGACTGTCACGCTTTAATTCGCGCTTTGGCAATCTTGGCATGGCCAAGAAATAAATAAATCACGCCAAAGCGTTTAAGGTTTTTTTGCCTGCGCTTTGGTTCTTTTGGCGCGTGTCTACGCCAAAAGCTTGAGGGCCCAGAGGCCATTGTTCACAGACGCTGCGCTGCGCCTTAAGCTATTTTTTAAAAGCCTCTTGCAATCTTGCAAGCTGCAATTGAACGGGACTTGTGGTCTCGACAGCTTTTAATGCAGTGTCAGCGCGCTCTGTATAGATCAACTCATCCATTAGGATAATGCGCGCCTGCAAACGCAAGGAGTCCAATGACAGCTCCTGTAAACGTGCAGGCAATCGACGAAACATCTCAGGCGATGAAGCAAGATCTTGTTGCTGCAGCTTAACGCGATGGCGTTCGCTTGCTGATTGAAGCCGAGACATTTCTCCCTGATTAACTGCACGTTGCAATAAGAGCCAAGAAGCTATTTGCATAAGTCTTGTTGTCAACCGCATGCTTTCAGCGGAATAAGCAAGACCCGTCTCTCGATGAAGAACTTTGGATTCCGATCGGCCATTCCCGTCTAAATATGCAGCCGCCTCTTCGACAAGAGACATGCCTTCTTTATATAAGCTTGCAAATGCATCCGAGGCGGCAAGTTTTTCAACAAAGGAAACCGGCTCGGCTGTTCCCCCCGCCCGATCTGGCAAATGATGCATTTTATAACTCGCACGCTGACATGGAGCATGGCTCCTTGAATGGAAGACTATAATAGCGCAATCATTGAGGGGACGCCCGTCTCGACATGATTTAACCTTAATGTGATTTTTCAGCGCATCGCCGCACGAGACGTTCCGCCAAATCAACCAGCCGCCAACGCGTAATGGAAAAAGAAAAATAATGATGCGCATAAACAATGAAATTGCGTTGTTCAGTCTTGAAAACAAATAGGCTATAGGATGTCCGCGCATAGGAATTGGGGTGGAATTATTCCGCGCTGACGATGGATGAGCTCAAGAAATCGTCCAATCGCGCGATGAAAATCTTGGCTTTAATTGAGGCTGGTAAATGATCCGTTCCGCATTGATGAATGTAATGACCGGCGCAGCGATAAAAGCTGGACGTGGGTTAAAGCGCGATTTTGGCGAGGTTGAAAACCTGCAAGTCTCTGTCAAGGGACCGGGCGATTTTGTTACTGCCGCTGATAAAAAAGCTGAGAAAACCTTATTTGAAGAACTCTCAAAAGCACGCCCCGGCTATGGCTTTATCATGGAGGAAGGCGGCATTATTGAAGGCGCGGATAAAAGCCATACATGGCATATTGATCCGCTCGATGGCACATCAAATTTTCTACATGGCGTGCCAATCTTCGCCGTTTCACTAGCGCTTGAGCGTGAAGGACAGCTCATTGCAGGCGTCGTATACAACCCTGCAATTGATGAGATGTATATTGCTGAAAAAGGGCAAGGCGCATATTTCAATAATAGACGTATGCGCGTGGCTGCACGCAGAACACTTTCAGAGTCAATGGTCGCCTGCGGCATCCCTCCCCTGAGCCGTGTTAAGGATCATGACGCCTTCAAAAAAGAACTGTCTGCGGGAATGGGGAAAATTGGCAATATCCGTCGGCTTGGCGCCGCGGCTGTCGACCTCGCCATGGTCGCTTGCGGCCGCTTTGATGGATATTGGGAACGCGGCATTAACTCTTGGGATGTTGCTGCAGGCATTGTTCTTGTGCGTGAAGCAGGTGGATTTGTCACAGATTTATCAGGCGGCGCGGACATGCTGACAAAAGGTGAAATATGCGCAGGCAATGAACCAATCCATCGCCAGCTCCTTGATGTCATGAAAAAAGCTTAACGTCCTTGATGCGCCACAGAACGGAAGCGGACTGGCCACAACTCCTGGATCTATGGGTCGCATCATGGCGCGCCACTTATCCGGAGATTGATTTTCAAGCGCGCTGCCCCTGGCTCACGCAACACATAAAGAAACTTGAATCAAACGGCGCCGTGACATTATGCCAACTAGAAGAAACAACCAATAAAATTGCCGGATTTGTTGTTATAAATCCAGAAACCGGTTGGCTTGATCAGATATGCGTTGGTCCGGATCATTTCAGCAAGGGCTATGGGGAAGCATTGCTCCTTGCCGCAAAGGAATTGTCGGCCCACCGCGTTTGTCTTGATGTTAATGCTGATAATAATCGCGCAGTGCGTTTTTATCTGCGTAACGGCTTTACAAAGATCGGCGAAGGTTCAAATAGCCTTTCAGGACGCGCAACGCTGATGCTTGAATGGAAAAGGAACTGATTGGTTAAGGCGTATCGCCAAGATGCGCAATCCGGATCATGTTTGTTGCGCCTGGCGAGCCAAATGGCATGCCTGCAACAATGATAACGCGGTCGCCATCCTCGCCAAAGCCCTCACTGCGAGAATATTCGCAAGCTCTGCGAACCATATCCTCAATATCGACAGCATCTCGCGTTTCTAACGCATGCACGCCCCACACAAGCGCAAGGCGGCGCGCAGTGTCGCGTTTAGGCGTTAGCGCAAGCACAGGCGATTGCGGACGTTCTCTGGCAATGCGTAATGCTGTTGAGCCTGATGATGTCCATGCGCATATGGCTTTAGAATGTAATGTCTGCGCGACATCTCGCGCAGCCACTGCAATAGCGTCCGCAGATGTTGGATCAGGCAGATCGCCACGTTGCGCATTAATAATCGAGCGGTAGATTGTATCTGTCTCGACCTCCTCAGCAATCCGACTCATGGTCGACACGGCTTCATGAGGATATTGGCCCGCAGCGCTTTCCGCCGATAACATCACGGCGTCAGCGCCCTCAAATACTGCCGTCGCGACATCAGAAACTTCAGCGCGCGTCGGCAAGGGCGACAAGATCATTGACTCAAGCATCTGCGTTGCAATCACAACGGGCTTACCCAGGCGACGCGCTGAACGATTGATGCGCTTTTGCAAGCCAGGAACGCGCTCTAAAGGAACTTCAACGCCCAAATCACCTCTTGCAACCATTAAGGCGTCGGAAACTTCAATAACTTCTTCAAGTCGGGCGATCGCCTGAGGCTTTTCAATTTTCGCCATGACCAAAGCGCGACCCTGCGTGATCTGTTTGACCTCCAACACATCCTCAGGGCGTTGCACGAATGAAATGGCGACCCAATCCACGCCAGCATCCAAAGCCGCGATGAGATCTGCGCGATCCTTGGGCGTCATCGAACTGATCGGAATTTCCGTATCCGGCAGGCTGACGCCCTTACGATTAGAGATGCGGCCAGCAATATCAACAACTGCATGAGCGCGATCAGGCGCTGTCTCAACAACATGAAGGCGCACACGACCGTCATCAACCAGGATCGTATCGCCTGTTTTCAGTGCGGCGAGAATTTCTGGATGCGGCAAACGAACGCGGGAAATATTTCCAGGAGTGGGATCTGAGTCAAAAACAAAAACATCTCCTTTGCGAAGATGCACGGAGCCTTCATCAAAGGCGCCGATTCTGAGCTTTGGACCTTGTAGATCGGCCAATATGCCGATTGCTTGCGACATCTCAGCTTCAATCTCACGGATTGTCTGGACATAGGACGCAAGGGCCGCATGATCTGTATGGCTCATGTTAATGCGAAACACATCCGCGCCGGCGCGCACGAGCCCTGCAATAACGGCCTTCTCCGTTGTTGCCGGCCCCAATGTGGCGATGATTTTGACGCGTCGTAACCTTCTCATGAGCGACCTGAATTCCTTTTTCTGCGCAAAAAGATTGCGCTCATTGTCTTACTGTGTCGCGGCAGCTGTTGGATCCGTTAACTGAACAGTCCAACTCTTGGCGTCACGCCCCGTGTCAATTTCAAAAAAACCCGTGCGTTCATATCCGCGCGCGAAACAATCTTCCCTACCGTCGATGCGAAACTCTCGATCTCGCGTGCACATAAATGCTCTGCCCTTCCACTCGCCGCCACGTTCGTCCATTGCATAAACATAATAATATTGGGCGGCCAGGGGGCCTCGCAGTAATATCTCACATGCTGACGGACGCAAGTTCCACCAGCCTTCAGAGAGCCAATTACGTCCATCCGTATAGGCGAGCGCAACGCTGACGCGGGTCGTGGTGTTATTACATAAGCGGAAGTCGGCGTGAGCTGGCTGAACATAGGCCATCCCAGCCAGAAAGAAACAAAAAATGAAAAAGCCTCGATACATATCTCACACAATAAACTTGCAACCGACCATCACATCGATCTGACCAGTCCAGATTTACCCGTCAGCGGACAAGCCAGCACACTTGCCGCAGGCAATTTTGAAAATTACCCTGTAAACCCAAGGGGCGCGACGCCCTGGCGGGCGAAAGAAGCCCAAAGAGGCAAATCATGCGAAGGCCGTTTTGTCCAGCCTGCGCAGGACCTCTCCTCATGCAAAATGGCAGGCCTTTGCTTAAGAGACTCTTTGCATATGAATGAGTTTAGCGGCTTCGAGGGCAAAATAAGTAAAAACCCCGGATGCGCCCGCACGATTAAAAGCGACAAGGGCCTCCATCATCGCTTTTTCACGGTCAATCCATCCATTTTGTGCTGCCGCCATGATCATCGCATATTCGCCTGACACCTGATAGGCGAAAGTGGGCGCCTGGAATGTATCGGCGATGCGTCTAATGACATCAAGATAAGGCATGCCTGGCTTCACCATTACCATGTCGGCGCCCTGCTCAAGATCAAGCGCCACCTCTTGTAACGCTTCATTACTGTTTGCAGGATCCATCTGATAGGTGCGCTTATCGCCACTTAATATTTTTCTCGTGCCGATTGCATCTCTGAATGGTCCATAAAAAGCGGATGCGTATTTTGCCGCATAGCTCATTATCTGGACGTTCTCAAATCCCTCAGCATCCAGGGCCGCACGGATCACGCCTATGCGGCCATCCATCATATCTGATGGGGCGACAATATCTGTTCCTGCGCGTGCCTGGTTAAGAGCCTGAGCCGCTAGGGCGGCTACGGTCGCATCATTGATAATTTCATCGCCAACCAGCAGTCCGTCATGACCATGACTTGTGTAAGGATCCAGAGCGACGTCAGTTATAATCCCAATGTTCAGATTGGATGATTTGATCGCACGGCAGGCGCGACAGACAAGATTATCAGGATCCATCGCTGCGCTTGCCTCTTGATCCCGCAAACGAGGGTCGACGTTTGGGAAGAGCGCAATTGCAGGAATCCCCAGATCAGACGCTTCCTTTACGACCTCTAGGGCGAGATCAATCGAGTAGCGACTGACGCCTGGCATGGAGGAGATTTCTTCGCGACGTCCCTCTCCCTCAATCAAAAAAAGGGGCAGGATGAGGTCTGAAACAGAAAGTTTTGTCTCTGACACAAGCCGCCGCGACCAATCGCTCTTGCGATTACGACGCGGCCTGTGAGTGAGATCAATGCGTGTTGATGTCAACGCCAGGCGCCTTTCTTTAACATGACACACTCCGGTTCCAAAACGTCTTGCTGAGCTCTAACCCTATCCAATAATGTTTTCGACACAGATTAAGCAACCATCTATATGATTAAAAACTCTTGCAGGTATTTTGCCGTGCTGATGAAAAAAAAACGCATATTCTTCAAGGCCAGAACTCGAGGTGATCGATTATTGGTCTTTGTCAGCGTATTTGCGCTTGCCACGCCAATCTCGGCGCAATCACCCCCCTCAAAGAAACCAGCTGTTAGCGCGCCCAAGTCGCTTCAGCAGGATAAAAGCGCAGATAAGCTTAAAACACGCGAAGCTCTTCCCGCCGCCTCCGCATCAAAGCCGCAGGCGCCGGCAGCTACGCCCCAGGCTGAGCAGACGCCCGCGCCAATCGTCCCAGCCCCGATTATTACAAAAAAACCTGCGCCGCTGCCGCCCGTCGACACATCCAAACCGCCGCCAATGCTGCCGCGCGCGTCGCGGGCGCAAATGCATGGCTGTGCAGATGAGTGGCGCGCAATGAAAATGGCCAAAAGCGAAGGGCTGCCGATGTGGCGTCAGTTCGCCATGCAATGTCTGACCCGAGGACAATCGCCAGCGTCCAATAAAAAATAAAACGCCCGGGAGACTGTCGCCAGCGCGCCCGAGCGTATTACAAAATCCAAATTTGCGCGGCCCTTAGGCCACGCATAATGAACCTTAATTGACTTAAGCCGTAACCGCAGCAGCCTTCGCTTTACGGGTTCCGCGCTTCTTTGTTGGACGACGCTTCTTAGCAGCCGCCTTCTTAACTGAAGTCTTCTTAGCAGAAGCCTTCTTAACTGTACGACGCTTCTTGGTAGCTGTCTTACGGACGGCCTTGCGAGCAGTCTTCTTCGCACCAGCCTTACGTGTAGACTTGCGAGCTGTCTTCTTGGCGGCTGTCTTGCGAGCTGTCTTTTTAACAGCCTTGCGAGCACCCTTCTTAGCTGCCTTCTTGGCAGGTTTACGCTTTTTTGTAGTAGCTTTCGCCATTCTAAAGTCCCCTTGGTCCGTTTCGTCGGAAATTTGGTCAACCGACAATACGCGTCGATAACGTAACGAGGTTAACCAGAGGTTCAAGTCCTTTCATCAGCAAAAATGTTCTGAAGGGGTCTGAACGCGCTTTTATTGCAGCTGTGGGGAAGTAAATTTTTAGCTCTGCAATCGCGCAAAAAACTGTTGATGATGCGTCGTCATCATCAGCACGTCAGCAAAGATAAAGCGCATAAAATTGTCCGATATAAACGCGCAAAGCTTGTGCCGCAGTTGACGCATCGCGCTGCGAGGGAAGTTTGTTTAAATCGGCGCGCAATCGATAATCAATTGTTTTTTTAATGACTTACGAAAATCAATTGCATGCGTCGCATCACCCCTATAGATGCGCGCGCGCCAACATCGATCTGGGAGAACGCATCGTCTCACAAAGGAATTTCATGACGCGCATAACGTATCTTTCAGACGCGCGCGGCGCGAAAGGCATTGGTTAAAATGAACGCAAAAATTGGGCTCAGCGTCGGCGTTAACGCTGTCAAAAAAAAATTGTTCTGAGGATAAAAAAAACAAAAAAAATATCATTTTGCGGGTGCGTGAAACGCAAAATCGCGCATCTGCAGAAAAATCTCGATTCGGATCGGTGTAAAATTACGCGCTGTCAGACGCCTAATTTGCGCTTTAAAAGGTCGTTCACTGACTGTGGATTCGCCTTGCCGCTTGTCTGTTTCATCACCTGACCAACAAACCATCCAAGCATCGTTGGCTTTTCTTTTGCCTGCGCCACCTTATCGGGATGCGCTGCAATAACGGCATCAACGGCAGCTTCAATTGCGCTCGTATCCGTTACCTGTTTCATGCTGCGCTGTTCAACAATCTCATGCGGATCTCCGCCCTCACTCCAGACAATTTCAAACAGGTCTTTTGCAAGCTTGCCGGAGATCACTTCTGTAGAAATGAGATCGATAATTGCGCCCAAAGCTGATGCGGAAACTGGAGACTGCCTGACATCAAGCCCCTCCTTATTTAGTCGGCCAAATAATTCATTGATCACCCAATTGGCCGCTAATTTCGCATCACGACCCTTGGCTGTCTCTTCAAAAAAATCTGCGCTGGAACGCTCCATAACAAGAACGCCTGCATCATACGCAGGCAACCCATAGGCTTCTATAAAGCGTGCGCGTTTTGCGTCGGGCAATTCAGGCAACTGATCTCGCAACGCATCAACATAAGCCTGGCTAAATTCCAGCGGCAACAAATCTGGATCAGGAAAATAGCGGTAGTCATGCGCCTCCTCTTTTGAACGCATGGATCGGGTCTCGCCCTTACCTGGATCAAAGAGCCGCGTTTCTTGAGCGATCTTACCGCCGTCTTCAAGAATAGCTATCTGACGGCGCGCCTCAACATCAACCGCTTGACCAATAAATCTGATCGAATTGACATTTTTGATTTCACAGCGCGTGCCAAGGCCCTCACCTGGTCGACGCACTGAAACATTCACATCCGCGCGCAGAGACCCCTGCTCCATATTACCATCGCAAGAGCCAATATAACGCAGAATAGTACGCAGCTTAGAGACATAAGCACGCGCTTCTTCCGCCGAACGCAGATCCGGCTTGGAAACAATCTCCATCAAAGCAACGCCGCTTCTATTCAAGTCAACATGACTTTCTGTCGGAGAAAGATCATGCAAGGACTTTCCAGCATCCTGCTCCAAATGAAGTCGCTCTATGCCAACGACGATGGTTTCTGTTGGTGAAACATCTACAGTGACGGCGCCTTCTCCAACGATTGGATGCTTGAACTGAGAAATTTGGTAGCCCTGAGGAAGATCAGGGTAAAAGTAATTTTTCCGATCAAATATCGACCTCAAATTTATCTGCGCTTTTAATCCAAGACCTGTTCGGATGGCCTGACGCACGCATTCTTCGTTAATAACGGGCAACATCCCAGGCATTGCGGCGTCCACTAATGATACGTGGTCATTTGGCGCGCCGCCGTATTCTGCAGAAGCCCCAGAGAATAATTTGGCGTTGCTCGTCACCTGGGCGTGGATTTCCATCCCAATAACAACCTCCCAGTCTCCGGTTGCGCCTTTGAGAAGTTTTGAGGAAGCCGGTTGAGACACGAGTATATCCCTAGGAAAGAAGCTGTTGGATAATTATGGCGAGGTATAAAGTGACGAGGAGAGTATTATGTCTTCTTGTCTGCGCTGGCGGGAGAACAGTCGCTCTTGGGAGCCTTATCCCCCATCAGTCTTTCTTCATATTGAATCGACCACTCAATAATTGCTGTCCAGAGTTTCATTGCGACTTCAACAGACAGCCCCTCTCGTCTTGCTGCTCCTAAGACGCGGGCGATCACCTCATCAACGCGCTCAGGGGCGCGTGCGGGAATACCAAGGCCTGGCTTGACGCGAGCCGCTCGTTCAATCTGTCTTTGTCTTTTGGCAAGCAGCGCAACAAGCTCATCATCCAGCTCATCAATCATGCGACGCACGTCGGACATCTCATCATGCAAGGCTTGCAAGGATAACTCTGCATCACCATTCGTTGCTTTCGGCGTGCTGAATGTCATGTCTTACGCCCACCATGTTTGCGGGTAGTCGATTTTGGGCGCAGCCTGTTCAATGGCGTTTGCCAAAGCGAACAAGGTTTCTTCCTCAAAAGGTCGTCCAATCAACTGAAGTCCCAATGGCAAGCCGTTGGCGGCGCAGCCGCCAGGCACAGATATGGCCGGCAGACCTGCCATATTAACTGTAACAGTAAAGACGTCATTGAGATACATTTCAACGGGATCATTCGATCCTTTTTCACCTTGCGCAAAAGCTGTTGACGGCGTTGCTGGAGTAAGAACGGCATCAACGCCGCTGGCGAAGGCAATGTCAAAATCTTGCTTAATCAAGCTGCGCACTTTCTGAGCGCGCACATAATAAGCGTCATAATAACCAGCAGAGAGCACATAGGTGCCGATCATAATACGTCGGCGCACCTCGGAGCCAAAACCTTTTGCGCGGGTCTTTTCATACATGTCAGAAATATCGCGCGCGGGCTCCCGCATGCCATATCGGACGCCATCATATCTTGCGAGATTTGAGGAAGCTTCAGCTGGCGCGATAATATAATAAGTCGCTAATGCATATTTTGTATGCGGCAAGGAGATGTCGACGACTTCCGCACCGGCGCTTTTGAGCCAAGCAATCCCTTGTTCCCAAAATTGTGAAATTTCTGGCGACATGCCATCAAGCCGATACTCTTTGGGCACACCAATCTTGCGACCTTTGACAGATAAGCCAATAGCCTTCTCATAATCTGGCACAGAGGCGTCGACGCTTGTTGTATCTTTTGGATCATGACCAGCCATTGATCTGAGCATGATCGCAGCATCCTGAACATTACGCGTGATCGGTCCTGCCTGATCAAGGGATGAGGCAAAAGCGACAATACCCCAACGAGAGCATCTGCCATAAGTCGGCTTTATGCCAACCGTTCCTGTGAAGGCTGCGGGCTGTCGAATTGAGCCGCCCGTATCCGTTGCTGTGGCGCCAAGACATAGACGCGCCGCAACAGCCGCCGAGGATCCGCCAGAAGAACCGCCTGGAACAATTTTAGCGGCGAGATCTCCCTGCCGCCGCCACGGCGAAATCACAGGACCATAAGCGCTTGTTTCATTAGACGAGCCCATCGCGAATTCATCGAGATTAAGCTTACCCAGCATAACAGCGCCATCGCGCAATAAATTTGCAGATACTGTCGACTCATAAGTCGGCGTAAACTGTCCAAGTATGCGACTTGCCGCCGTTGTCCGCACGCCCTTGGTGCAATAAAGATCTTTGATCCCGAGCGGCAGGCCCTCGAGCGGTCCATGATCGCCCTGGGCTATTTTTTCATCGCTTTTCTTAGCCTGTTGCAGGGCGAGCTCTGGGGTTTCCGTAATGTAGCAATTTAGAACTCTTGCGGCTTCCATTGCTTTGATATGCGCCTGCGTAAGTTCAACAGCAGACAGCTTTTTTGACACAAGCGCATCGCGCGCAGCAGCGAGAGATAAATGAGTGGGATCCGACATGTTTCTCTTTAAGAATGAGTGACAAAAATAAGCTTATTATGCGCCTATTCGATAACTTTTGGCACAACAAAGAAGTTATCTTCTCTTGCAGGCGCATTTGACAAAATATCATCGACGATGCCGCCGTCTGTGACAATGTCAGGGCGCTTCTTCATCTCCATAGGCAAAACAGAGGCGATCGGCTCAACTCCGCTCACATCGACGCCGCTAAGGCTTTCCACGAAGGTCAATATGGCATTAATCTCATTATTAAGCCGCATCACCTCATTTTCCTCAACCGCAATACGGGAGAGGTGGGCGATACGGCGCACCACTGCTGGGTCGACAGACATGTTCAACTCCGCCTAAATATATATGAGGCGCTATAGCGCCTCGCCTTTCAAGGCGCAATGCAGATACCCGCAATAGCCCTTATAGACTATATTGCGGCCCCTCTCCATGATAACGCGGCAAGATGAGTGACATTGCAACGACCATAACTAACCTCTCAAGCCTCTTGCCGATCAAGGGACGACTCATGGGGTTGGATCTTGGAACAAAAACGATTGGGCTTGCGATATCTGATGTCGAACGACGCCTCGCCAGTCCTCTAGATACT
>Ga0007848_1000211_pt1 | contig 22667 bp, 16 predicted proteins | sample CryBogCBH18Jul08_FD_71209 | JGI IMG/M metagenome (GOLD analysis project Ga0007848, IMG submission 71209) | Freshwater microbial communities from Crystal Bog, Wisconsin, USA - CBH18Jul08 | ecosystem: Environmental > Aquatic > Freshwater > Lake | place: Crystal Bog, Wisconsin, USA | collected...
CCTTAGGACTTGTACGTAAATAAACGACAGCACGAATTCGCATCTGCGTTTCATCACCAGGTGCAATTTCAAAACGGTAAGCGCCTGAAGCACTCGGACTATCTAGTAAGGCATAGCAAACGACTTCCTTCGCATTAGGCAAAGGACGTTCTACCCAAAACTCTTCAAAGTTAGGAAATTCTTCACCGGTAGGTTCAGCTGTATCGATCGCAAGGCCGCGTGCCGATAAACCGTAAACTGCTTTACGGCATAAAAATCTAAAGTAACTAGCACCCTGAAAAACACCCAATTCATCACCTGGTGTATTCAAGTAACCATGAAAACGAAAACCCGCATAGCCAATCGCAGGAGGCAATTCCTTTACTTTATTATGACCATAATCAAAAAACTTTTTTTCGAACGCGATTGGCTTAACTTGTCCGTTTACAATTTCATTTACTTGAATGGTGCGTTTAAAAACAAAACCAGGATGAAAGAATTGTAACTTAAACGGTAAACGCTCCCGGTTCCACCAGGACTGTACAGGAGCAAAGCGGATATCACGGTATTGATCGTAAGATAATTGTTCTAACCAACTTGGCAGCGCTTTTTGTCTATCCACATAAGGACTTTGCGATAATTCCTTCGCATGAAGTCTCACGACTTCAAAGCTAAATCCCGTTGTTGGTGCAGGAGGCTGCGCTGCATTCAGAATGCACGCGCTCGCTAGACTAACAATGAAACTAAGGTTTCTAATTTTCATGGATTACAGAAAATATGCTTTTTGCTTTTCAGAAATAGGTAGCTTTGCTTGCTCCATCACTTTGAGTAAATCATCCCAAATCATACGCTTAGATTTGTTAGATGAATTTCTTAAAATATAGCTTGGATGGTAGGTAACGAGTAAAGGGATAGAGCAATATTCTTTCCACTGACCACGCACATCACCAAGCGCCTTAAAAGATCCAGGACCTAAAATACCCTGCGCGACTGAGGAACCAAGTGCTACAACAACCGTTGGTTTAACCACTTCAATTTGAGCTTTCACGTAAGGCATGCAGTAAACTAATTCTGCCGGAGTTGGTGTACGATTAGCTGCCTGTTCACCTTCGGCGTTACTTGCAGGCTCTGGTCTAAAATGAAGGACACTGGCAAGATAAACAGATGCACGTGTAAGGCCCATACCAACTATCATACGATCCAGGAGCTGTCCTGCAGGTCCAACAAAGGGCTCTCCTTTTTCTTCCTCTTCGATACCAGGTGCGTCACCTATAAATAAAATCTTCGCATCCACGTCTCCGCAGCCAAAGACCATGCGCTTTCCAGGTTTTATCTGCGCCTTAGTCACGGGATCTTCGAGCATAATCTGCTCAAGTGCCTTTAATTTTTCTGCCTTACTACCTTCTGGAAGTGTAAAATAAGGAGCAACCGGAAAGGATACATTTTTTAATTTTGAAGTAGCTACAGCTTCTTTAGCTACCACCACTTCTGCCTCAACTTTAGGAGCTACTGGCGTATCACGCTTTAACTGACTTACGTGTGCTTCTACAGCGCTTCGCAGCGCTTGTAGGCTATCCTCAGATACATCAACTGTACTTACGCCAGATGCTTTTATTCGGCGCAGTTCATCAGTTAATACATGAAGGGCTGTAAGCATACGTTTTACGCTTTATAGGCTAGGAGTTTTTCCACGTATTTTCCGAGTAAATCAAATTCGAGATTCACCGCGCTACCTACCGAAAGCTGCTTTAAATTTGTAACTTCCAAGGTATGCGGAATAAGCCAAACAGCGAAACTATCATGATCTACTTCAGCTACAGTTAAAGATATACCACTGATCGCGATACTGCCTTTATGTACGAGATATCTTCCGTAGCCCTTAGGTACTGAGACTTTCAAATACACGTCCTTACCGCGGGTTTCAAAGATCTCAATTTTACCTACCCCATCAATATGCCCAGTTACAAAATGACCACCCACTTTACCATCAAAGCGTAAACTTCTTTCTAAATTTACATCCATTCCCGCTTTAACATTACAAAAATGTGTTACACGTCTTGTTTCTTCTAAGATATCGAAGCGTATCGAGTTCTGATCAAACTCGACAGCAGTTAAACAGCATCCATCTACAGCAATACTATCTCCAAGGCTTAAACCCTCGAGACAACGCTTTGCCCGTACGCGCATGTGCCACGCTTGTGCAGATTGCGTAAATTCAAGAACATGACCTGTTTCTTCGACAATGCCTGTAAACATGTAAGACCCTTATTATGAGCAGGCTTCATGCTTAGATGCGAATCCAATTAAGACAAAATAAGATCAACTATAAGTCATTGATCTAGTGCAACTTAACACGAAGAACTGCTGTCTCAGTACCGCGACTTACAAGTAGAACAAATTCCTTACGCTTAAGATCGTTTTCTATGACCGTTAATTTTTTTATTACCTCTGCAAACGAGTCTACTGGGTTGCCATCAATTTCTTTAATCCAGTCATCAGACATAAGCCCAGACCCATCAATAGCACTATTTGATTTTATATAAGAAACAATCGCACCCGAGATCGATTTTACACTCGTCCTGCGTTCAATCGCATCCGCATAAACAAATTCTCTAACGGTCAAACCGAGTCGTTCAAAGTATTTTCTATCCGCTTCACGAATCAATTTAGGCTCATCGCCTAAAACGACCGTCAGGTTAATTCGATTAGCACCGCGCAGTACGGTTAGTTTTAAATTATCTCCTGGTCTATGTTTTAACACTGAGCGCTCAACATACTCCGTGGATACACGGTCAGGACGAAACCGTGGTAAATCAACGGAATCTACTCCCACAATAATATCGTGAGCTTTCATACCCGCTTTTTCAGCAGGACTATCCTCTAAAACTTCACTCACAACGACACTCGATTGATTAGAAAGCCCTAAAAATGAAGCAGCTTCTCGGTCAAGAGGCTCTAAGCCATATGCTCCAAACCAAGCTAGCGGTCTACCACTCACATGCTCAGGACGTCTATCTAATAAAGGGAGTACTTCGTCACTTACCAAAAAAGCACTACTCTCTTCTACGTCCACAAGCATCACAGGAGAACCCACACGGTCCATCTTAGAAAATTGCAAATACGTCTGTGCAAATGAACTTGTTGCAAGACCAACAAAATATCCTGCTTCATCAAAGACAGGTAAACCTGGACCTGCTATTTCTTGTTGTGCAATTGCTGTTACCTGAGGAAGTGACTCAATAATTGCGATATGACTTTGCATTAAATAGGGAATGAAATCTTCTTCTTTATTTCTCAGTCCTATACCCCAGACAAAATCAGAAAGACCAAGCTTTTTAGATGTCTTTGGCGCCATCCACTTAGTAATAGGTATAAGTTCAGACGCCATAAGCTTACTCACCTTTACGTAGTGCCACCCTGTATACGAATCCTGCCCAAGATATGTCGCAGGACTACCAACTGCTTCTCCTGGAACATAGGCCCTAAAACGACTTAAGCGTTTAGGATCAACCCTTACACTGATCGCTGCTGATGGCAAAATAACCGTTCCTTCGGAATCAATTGCAACACCATAAGCTGTAGACATTCTCCTCTCGTCTTCAGTCTCCGTAACATAATCAATCGCTACAACACTTTTGACGCGTTCAGCCCACATATCAGGAAGTGACGTCGCAAGGAGTTCACGTTTTACAAAAAGACTTAAGCCAAGGAGTATAACTAAACGTAAAATTTTCATGGTTTTATGATAACAAATGCAACGCGGCGATCCTTCTCTACTTCAAGCAGTGTTGGCTCTGGTTTTTTTGTAAATAAATCATGTGCAGCAGTAATTACATCAATGGATGTAATCTGTGTACGATTAATGGTTGTGATAATATCGCCTCGTTGAATTCCAGCCATATCTGCTGGGAACCCAGGCTGAACACCAATCACTATAACACCGTTTTGATCATTGCGTCCGTGCTCACGTGCATAAATACGAGAAATCTTACGTACACTCAGACCCCATTTATCAAAAGCTCTTTCTTCACCAACACTTGTCTCGAGCATTTCAGTCTTAACATTTAAATCTTGAACTTTATTTCCGCGTTTAAGTGTGAGTGTTAATTCTGTGCCAACGGGTTGCTGCGCAATTGAGTTCAAAATCGAAGGAATCTGTTCAGGAAATCTTCCATCTATAGTAACATGATTAATACTCAGTAAGATATCGCCTGCTTTTATGCCTGCTATAGCGGCTGGTGATTTAGGATACACACTATTTACCAACATCCCTGTATTAAGAGCTAGAGAATAAAAATCTTCTAAGTCTTGCAGAGCGCCAGGAACGATACCGATCGTACTGCGAATAATTTTTCCCGATTTTAAAAGAGCCGCCACGACCTCTTTAGCTGTGTTACTGGGTATCGCAAAGCCTAGGTTATTTGCTCCGGTGTAGCCACGTGTTGTAATTCCAATTACTTTTCCATCTTCGGTGACAAGCGGTCCACCCGAATTTCCCGGATTAATTGCAGCATCCGTTTGTAACCACGTGTTAAATAAGCCTGTTTCATACCCATCTTCATTTCTCTCAGGATCAAAGTACTGACTCGTATTTGAGATAATGCCGCGAGTAACCGTACGTGTTAAACCAAACGGTGTACCTACAGCGAAGACTGTTTGGCCTGCAAAAAGTTTTGTGCTGTCAGCAAAGGATGCGTGCGTAAAATGCAAATGGCGGCGCGCAACTTCATCCATATCCAGTTTAAGTAGCGCAAGATCAGTCCAATGGTCCCAGCCGACGAGTTTTGCCCCTACATTTTCTAAACTCGATAGCGTAACCGATACTTCAACGGCTTTTGGGCTAACGACATGGGCATTCGTCAAAATAAGCCCATCTTCGGTCAAAATGACGCCAGAACCTATACTGCCATCAAAATGCTTCGTTCCCCCTTCATAATTGACCTGCCTAACATCGATACGAACGACCGAATTTAGCAGTGCCGAGAAGCCCCGGCCCATGCCGGCAGCCTCTAAATGCCCTAAATTAGGCCCAAAGAGGGCTAAAAGGAGAAGTAAGGAAAATGGAAGGAACCCTCCCACAGGAGTTGACCGCGCGGATGAAAACTTCACGATTGATTGTTTAAAGACATGGCTACCAAGTGCAAAGACTATAACTTTCAAGAGATTGAGCCTCACTGGCAATCTTTCTGGGATGAAAATGCTTCATCGCGTGCGGTCAATACCGCAGCGGGTCCTAAATACTACATATTAGATATGTTCCCATACCCCTCAGGTGCGGGATTACACATAGGACACCCTGAAGGTTATACAGCAACTGATATACTCGCTAGGTATAAGCGCGCCAAAGGCTTTAAGGTTCTACATCCGATTGGTTGGGATGCTTTCGGTTTACCCGCTGAACAACATGCGATTAAAACAGGTACCCCTCCTGCAGAAAATACGCAGAAAAATATAACCAATTTTAGACGTCAAATTAAGGCCCTTGGTTTTTCGTACGATTGGGAGCGTGAAATTGATACCACGGATCCGAAATACTTCCGCTGGACCCAGTGGATATTCTTAGAATTATTTAAACGTGGTTTAGCTTATGTGGATGAACGCCCGGTGTGGTGGTGTCCTGAACTTAAGGCCGTTCTTGCTAACGAAGAAGTCGTTGATGGCAAAAGTGAAATCGGCGGACATCCCGTAGAACGTAAGAATTTACGTCAATGGGTACTACGCATCACTGCGTATGCAGATCGCCTACTCAGTGACTTGAAAGACGTGGATTGGCCAGATTCCACAAAGCGCATGCAGGAAGCGTGGATTGGTAGAAGTGAAGGTGCAGAAGTTTCTTTTGCACTCGAAAATTCAGCATTAGGTTCACTGAAAGTATTCACGACTCGCCCAGATACGCTTTTTGGATGCACGTACATGGTGCTAGCACCTGAACATCCTTTAGTTGCTTCTCTAACACTCGATTCACAAAAAGACGAAGTAACCCGTTATCAGAAAAAAGCTTCATCCAAAAGCGACTTAGAGCGCACAGACTTAGCTAAAGATAAGTCGGGCGTGTTTACAGGAAGCTATGCAATCAATCCACTCACAGGACTCAAAGTACCAATCTGGGTAGCTGATTATGTGCTCATGGGTTACGGTACAGGCGCGATCATGGCTGTTCCAGCACATGATGACCGTGATTACGATTTTGCTAAGCAGTACAACTTAACGATCACAACCGTAGTTGCCGAAAAAGCAGACGGTGTTTTTGAAAACGGAAAACTTTTCACAGAAACAGGTTTTGCCGTTAATTCTGCTAATAGTTCACTTAATCTAAACAACCTCCCCACTCTCGAAGCCAAGGAGAAAACCATTCTGTGGTTAGAGGCTAATGGATTTGGTAAGCGTACGATTAATTACAAACTGCGTGACTGGTTATTCTCCCGTCAAAGATACTGGGGTGAACCCATTCCAATCGTCTGGGTTAATGAAAGCGATTACGCAAAAGCAACTAAGCTTGCTCCACATGCAGTTCCACATAGTCCGGTTACCTATAAAGAAAATAACGTAACCCACTACGCACTGTCATTACCGCAAACAGCCCTACCGCTCGTTCTCCCCGAGGTTGTTTCCTATGTTCCAAGTAGCACTGGAGAAAGCCCTCTCGCTAACGCCACTGACTGGTTAGAAATTTATTTTAATGTTTTAACCGGAGAATCTCAGGCTGTATCAAAAACCTCATCTCTGCCTTCGGGTGAAGGCTGGGTAAGAGGTCGCCGTGAAACAAATACGATGCCTCAGTGGGCTGGCTCCTGCTGGTACTACTTACGTTTCACGGATCCAAAAAATTCAGAGATTTTCGCCTCTAAAGAAGCGCTTAACACATGGGGAGTACCGGATATTTATATCGGCGGTGCAGAGCATGCTGTTCTTCACTTATTGTACGCACGTTTCTGGCACAAAGTTCTCTTCGACTTAGGTGTTGTTCCGACTAACGAACCATTCCCTAAACTTTTTCACCAAGGAATTATTCTAGGTGAAGACGGAGTAAAGATGTCAAAGTCACGTGGCAATGTGGTAAATCCGGATACGGTTATTGCCTCACACGGAGCCGACACACTTAGACTCTACCTCATGTTCCTAGGACCGCTCGAGGATATGAAACCATGGAATCCTCGTGGCATTGAGGGCGTTCACCGCTTCCTACAAAAAGTATGGCGTGAATGCTTAACCGCTGAAGGCGAAGTTAATCCAAAATTATCAGACTCAGCTGAAGATTCTCCTGAAATTAAAAAACTACTTCATGAGACTATCCGTAAAGTTGGTTCTGATTTAGAAACCTTACGTTTCAATACGCCAATTTCTCAGATGATGATTTTAGTTAACGCATTACAAAAAGCAGAACGCGTTAATAAAAAGACACTCCTCTCATTCCTTCAACTGCTAGCACCTTATGCTCCGCACGTTGCTGAAGAGTTATGGTCACGCTTAGGAGGTGCATCCCCAATCCAATCAGCTCCTTGGCCAGTATTTGATCCTTCCGCCTTTGCTACCAATGAGCAAAAGCTAGTATTCCAAGTTAATGGTAAACACCGCGGCGACCTCATGGTTAAAGCTAATCTTACCCAAGATGAGGCTATAAAGCTTGCCCATGAGCACGCTAAAGTGGGCCCACATCTAACAGGGAAAACTATCAATAAAGTCATCTACGTACCTGGCAAAATCATCAATCTTGTGGTATCTTAAAACTCATAGCGCACGGGGAACTAATCCCTAGGTGCGCTACTCATACTACTATTATGTTACGCTACTCCTATTGTTTAAGTTTAGTCGTATGTATTTTAAGCAGCACCGGATGTGCTGAAACTACCATGAATAAACAAGATCCTGCTTCGTGTGCTATTGATGGCTCAAAGTCAGCTTGCGGCTTACCATCAAACGTTGTCATCGATATGGCTAAAGCTTCGGTACAACATACGGATGAAGAATGGAGAAAGTTATTAACTCCAATTCAATATCGTGTGGCACGAACCCAAGGCACTGAACGCCCATTCGATAACCCTTACTGGAATAACCACGAAGACGGCGTATACTTTTCTATCTGTAGTGACACGCCATTATTCGATAGCCGTGACAAATTTGATAGTGGCACCGGATGGCCTAGTTTTACCCAAGCAATTGAACCACGATTTGTAGAAGTATCGCGTGATACGAGCTACGGCATGATTCGTGATGAAGTTCACTGCACGGTAGATGGCTCACATTTAGGACATGTCTTTGATGATGGTCCAGCTCCTACAGGTAAACGCTACTGCATCAATTCGGCATCACTTAAATTTATGCCAAGAAAAGCATATGAAGCTTGGGTAGCTTCACACAGTAAACCTAAAACAAACTAGTTTATGCTTAGATTATTTAGTTTAATATTAATTATGACAACTGTAGCTACATCTTCAGCTCTGAAAGCAGATAGCGTAGTTCTTGGCGGTGGCTGTTTCTGGTGTCTAGATGCTGCTTACCAATTACTTCCTGGCGTAACACATATTACCTGTGGCTATGCAGGTGGTACTAAGTCAAATCCTACGTATGAAGAAGTATGTACCGAAACAACGGGTCATGCAGAAGTCGTCAAAATTGAATTCGATCCAAAGAAAGTATCCTTAAACGACATCCTCAGTTATTTCTGGCATGTACACAATCCAACCCAAGTGGGTGGCCAAGGAAATGACATGGGAGATCAGTATAGATCTATTATTCTCTACACAAACGAAGATCAAAAAAAGACAGCCGAGAAATCTAAAGCTGATATTGCTAAACAATTTGATGCACCCATTACCACAGAAATTGTTTCTCTAAAACATTTCTGGGCTGCCGAGGATTACCATCAAGACTACTTCACGAAGCACCCTAATCAAGGCTACTGCTCTGTGGTCATTAGACCCAAGATTGATAAGTTAAAACACATGCTCAGTGGACAAAAGTAATGACTCTCTCTCAGCATCTTCCATCCGATTTTGATAAATCAAAGCCTTTAGCTTTGATTGCTGGACAAGGTGTGTATCCTAAGATCATTGCTGATACAGCACGTAGCTCTGGAGTTGTCGTTAAGTTAATCGCTGCAGAAGACGAGACAACAAACGAATTAATCAACAGCTTTAGCAAAGAAGATCGTGTTATTTTAAAAGTAGGCCAGATCGGTAAAATGCTAGATGCGCTTGAAGATTTCAAAGCCGGATATGCGATCATGGCTGGACAAATCACGCCTCGTAGACTCTTTCACGGACTACACCCTGACTTAACAGCTGCTCGAATTCTTTTTTCCCTAAAACGAAAAAATGCTGAAACGATTTTTGGAGCGATTGCAGAGGAAATTAAGAAACGTAACGTGCTTTTACTTGATGCACGCTCCTTCATGGATGAGCACTTAGCAACCAAAGGGTCCATTACAAAAGGTTCATTCCCTATCGAGCAGGATAATATCGAACACGGTATTTTAATCGCTAGAGAAAGCGCACGCCTAGACATTGGCCAAGGCTGTGTCGTAAGAAAAGGAACTGTCCTTGCTGTCGAAGCCTTTGAAGGAACCGATGAAATGATTAAACGTGCAGGTACGTTTAAAACGGATGAAGCGTTATTTGTAAAAACGGTAAAAATCAATCAAGACTACCGTTTTGACGTCCCTTGCTTTGGTGAAAAAACACTGCAAACCATGCATGACGCAGGCATTAAAGCAGCCGCACTCGAAGCTGGTCGCGTTATCCTTATTAATAAGCCTGAGGTTGTTACATTAGCTAATAAATTAGGCATTAGCCTTTACGGTTATTAACCTATAGCCTCCTCCTTTATGCCAAAAGATTTTGTAGCAATAAACGTTAAAGCAGTCATTCCAACTGCTAACGGCTCTGCTGTATTCTTAGGCAATGAAGACAAAACATTTGTTATTTATGTCGATCACCACGTAGGAGCTGCCATCCAAGGTACCTTAAATGGCGTAAAAAAAGAACGCCCACAGACCCATGATTTAATTGGTTCTATATTTTTAGGATTAGGCGTTACCTTAGATCATGTCGTTATCAATGACGCAAATGAAGGTACATTCTATGCACGCATTTTCTTAAGAATGGAAAATGAGCTAGGCAAAAAGCTCTTAGAAATCGATGCACGTCCAAGCGACTCAATCGTTTTAGCATTACAAGCCAATCGCCCGATTAGTGTAACCGAAGCAGTCTTTGAGCGCGTTGAGGACATGACCGAAGATTTAGAGCAGGCCTTGAAGCAACAAGCTAACCTAGACGACAGTTTCGAAGAGGATGAAGAAGACGAGGACGATGACTACGAGGAAAACGACTCCTCTGATACATGAGGTCTCTTCCACAAACCATTACCGCTGGACAACCTCTAACGGCACTTGCTCCCATGCAAGACGTTACAGACCTAGCATTCATGAAGGTCATTGCTCACTACGGGGCACCGGACTACTTTTTTACTGAATTTTTCAGAGTCCATACGCAATCAAGGCCTGAAAAACATATTTTAAAATCGATCGATCAGAATAAAACAACACGTCCTGTTTTTGCTCAGCTAATTGGTGAAGAGATTGAGCACATGGTACGTACAGCTTTAGAAATATTAAAACATCCTACCGCTGGGATTGATTTAAACTTAGGGTGTCCTGCCCCTAAGGTATACAAAAAGAATGTGGGTGGTGGCTTACTCAGAGAACCAGAAAAGGTAAGAGAAATTATTCAGCACTTAAGAGCAGCTGTACCAGGCTTATTCACTGTAAAAATGCGTCTTGGGTTCAACGATGAATCCGCTGCTGAAAAAATTGTAGAGATTGTAAACGATAACGAAGTTAACCTACTCACAGTCCATGGTCGCACGGTTAAAGGCGGATACCGAAGTGAAGTTAATTATGACGCTATTGCAGCAGTCGTAGCTAAAGCGAAGTGTCCCGTGTTAGCTAATGGAGATGTAACATCTCCTGCTAAAGCTCAGCATGTCATTAATCATACAAAGGCAGCCGGCGTTATGATTGGTAGACATGCCATTCGAAATCCATGGATATTCAAACAATGCCGTGAGGCGTTTGCTGGCAAAACACCTACTCCTGTAACTTTAGGTGAAGTTGATGAATATATTAAGCGTCTTTTTGAAGAAACGAGTAATCCTGATTTTCCAGAATTAGCCCACGTGAACAAAATGAAAAAATATCTCAATTTTGTTGGGCAGAGCGTAGATGAAACAGGTGCTTTTCTTTATGATATGCGCCGTGTTACAACACATAAAGAACTGATGAGTGTTTGCGCTAAACACTTACTCGAAAAGAAAGAGAAGGTTTTTAGTTTAGAGCCTTACCCAGGTGTTATAGCACGACCTAACTGCGAAGCTCCAACTTCCGATAGTTGCTCTTTAGACTCAATAACGGCTTAAAGCTTGGTTATTCTAAGCCAAGTGCCTTACGGCCTTCAGCTGAGATCATTTGCGGTGCCCAAATAGGATCCCATACAATATGAACCTTTGCACTGCTGACTCCAGGTAGTGCTGCAATTTTCTGCCGTGCATCTTCAGCGATAACAGGTCCCATTCCACAACCAGGTGCTGTGAGGGTCATCTTAACATCAATAACTGCCCCTGAGGCTGTTTCCTCAATCGCAAGATCATAGATAAGTCCTAAGTCTACAATGTTTACAGGAATCTCAGGATCAAAACAGGTCTTTAAAACATCCCAAACATGCTTTTCAGCTAATTTCTCCGAATGAGAAATACCAGCACTAGATACGTCATCTGAAAGGACAAGTCCATCGATAGCACTCGCATCTTCTTTAGCGATACGCACTAAACCAAAGTCTGTTCTGACAGTAACGTTACCACCTAAAGTCTGAACTACAAAAACTTCTGTACCACTTGGTAGTTGTGTAGGAGTCCCTTGTGGAATTTGCGTAGCTTTGCAGTCACGAATTAATCGATAAGTTTGGGACATCTTAGTGCGTAGAAATTAATAAAGGCATACGAGCATACATTTCCTGAGGATCATTGTAACTCTTAAGTTCATGTAATTGAGCTTTAAGTGTTTTTTGAACACTTCCGAGTACACCCTTGGATTCTGATTCCTCTGGTAGAGACTTGTTAAGCAGTTCAGCAATCTTATCAGCGATATCCTTTTTTTGAGGATACTGCTCGATACGGTAGTTCTTTGGGAGCTTTGCTTCCTTAGCAGCATAGTTAATTGCATCAGCTAAACCACCGAGTTGATCGACAAGACCAATCTTGAGCGCCTCTTTACCAGTCCAAACACGCCCTTGAGCAATCTCTTCAACAAAGGCAGGATTTAATTTTCTACCCTCAGAAACTTTAGCGATAAATTGGCCGTACATCCAATCGACCATACGTTGAAAGACTGCAATTTCTTCGTCTGTTTTTGGCTTAGAAATGGTCATGACATCAGCAAACTTGCCAGTCTTCACACCATCGAATGTGACACCAAAATCGTTGGCTAGCTTTTGAATATTGAAATGAATACCAAAGACTCCGATGGAACCTGTGATAGTCGTAGGATCAGCAAAAATGCGATTACCGTAGGTTGATATCCAGTAGCCACCTGAAGCAGCATAGCTGCCCATAGAAACAATCACAGGTTTTACTTCTCGAGCTAAGCGCAATTCACGTTGAATCATTTCTGCAGCCGATGCACTACCACCAGGACTGTTAACACGTAAAACAATAGCTTTAATGGAATCGTCTTCACGCATGCGTCTAATTTCACGTGAGAATGACTCAGAACCGATATCGCCCGACTGCCCTTCTCCATCAACAATATCACCTTCAGCATAAACTAAACCGATGGCTTCTTTAGCTGTAGAAATATCGCTCTCTTGGAGTTTTAAATATGAGCTAAATGAAATTTGTCTAAAAGGATCCTTAGTACCTGCTTTGCCCGTAGCTTCTTTAAGCTCCTTGAGTAAAACATCTTTGTAAATTGCTCGGTCGATGAGATGACTCGATAGAGCTACTTCTGGACGGATAATACCTTCCTTATCAACAACAGACTGGATTTGATCAGGGGTTAATTTGCGCGCCTTAGCTACATCGCCCACTAAACTACCCCATAAGCTATCGAGTAAACGTTTCGTATCTTCCTTATTTTCAGGACTCATATCCTTACGAGTATAAGGCTCTACATAAGATTTATATTTTCCATGTCGTGTAACTTGAACACCAACACCGTATTTTTCAAATAAACCAGCATAGAACATAGGCTGAGTGGCTAAACCTGGCATGAAAAGCATGCCGTAAGGATCCATATTAATCTCAGTGGCTACGGACTCTATGTAATAATCGCGTGTATCAGCTGATTCTAGAAACGCCTTAATTGGCTTACCTGAGGCTTTAAAACGTAAAAGCGCTAAACGCATTTCACTTAATGCAGCAAAACCAGAACCTAGCCCAGATGGGTTAAATGAACCAACAAGCAGAAGACCTTTAATGTGAGAATCTTTACTTGCACGATCTAAACCACGCGTGACGGAGCGTAACTGCAACGTCTCAAGTCGTGTGGATGAAAAATCACTAAAGTCGATTGGAGGCGGAGCGTCCGTAATATTTGTTGATAAATCCAACACAAGGTATGAATCCTGCTCAACTTTAGCCGATGAAACTTTGGCATGTTTAGCACCCACTGAAATGATCGCTCCTATGATACCAACGACCAAAAGAATGCCTATAAAGCAGAATATAATTAAGGCTACAAGTGAGCCTAACATGGAAGAAATGAAGGTCTTCATAGAATGTAAAACTTACGCTACGAAACTGGTTAAAAATGGCAATTCCATAGATATAGACTTATCTTTTAAATGAAACACGTTGCTTAGCCTAAATGTCTTGGTTTTATTCATAAACGTTCATGAACGATCAAAAAGATCTCCTCACAACTAACCGTAAAGCTTTGACCATCAATTTAGATGGATCGAAGTACGGTACATTTGCTGAAATTGGAGCAGGCCAAGAAGTTGCCCGCGTTTTCTTTCAAGCAGGAGGCGCATCGGGAACGATAGCTAAGACTATTTCTGCATATGATATGGTCTTTAGTGATGCTATCTATGGAAAAGCATCCCGCTATGTTTCTCAGGATAGATTAACCTTAATGTTGGATCATGAATTTGGACTCTTAAAAGAACGTTTAGATTCAATTCGTGGTAACAGTACAACCTTCTTTGTGTATGCTGATACCGTAGCAACAAAAAGCTTCAAAGGTAACAACGAAGCACACGGATGGATGGGTGTACGCTTCCAAACTGAACCGCATGGCCCAACCAATGATATCATAATCCATGTAAGAATGTGGGATAAGGAAAACGTGCTACAACAAGAAGCACTTGGAATTATTGGTACCAATTTAATTTACGGAGCATTCTATTACAGAGATAATCCGCAAAAGTTTATTCAATCACTTCTGGATAACTTAAGTTACGATCGTATCGAAGTGGATATGATTGAATTTATTGGACCAGCTTTTCCAAACGTTGATAACCGACTGCTATCAATGCATCTTGTCCAATACGGACTTACAAATGCCGTTCTGTTTGGACCAAATAAAGCTGTATTACAACCGTCCGAAGTATTTCACAAAAAAGCAGTCTTGGTTGAACGCGGCAGTTTTAGACCTGTAACAAATGTTAATGTCGATATGCTCAACTGTGCGACTGCACAGTTTGTCCAGGAAGATTCCGTAAAAAGCAAAGATGTCGTGATAATTGTAGAAATCACGATGAATAATTTACTCGCTGACGGGCAATTAGACGTACACGACTTTCTATCACGCGTAGACTTACTTGGTGAAATTGGACTAACCGTCCTTATATCGAATTACCCCGAGTACTATCGCCTAACCTCCTATTTTAGACGTTATACAAAAGAAATGATCGGTGTAACGATGGGTATTAATAACCTGCTAGAAATATTTAATGAAAAGTACTACGAAAATCTAGCAGGTGGTATTCTTGAATCATTTGGCCGCCTCTTTAGAAATTCCGTTAAACTGTATATCTATCCTATGCGTCAGGAAGCCTATGATAGTTATCTAGCCACTGGAAATCCTGCTGGAGGAAAATCGCCAACAGGAGAGAATTCTTTTGCTTCAAACGTGCTTATCACAGCTAGAAATGCCAAAGTAAGTGATCATTTACGTAGCCTGTATGAGCATTTACTCCAAAATAATTACTTAGAGTGTATCACCGGATACGACCCTACCGTGCTAAATACGTTTTCACGGGATGTTTTATACCGCATTCAGCACAATGATCCTACCTGGGAGCGTATGGTTCCCTATCCTGTAGCTGATGCAATTAAACGTTTACGTTTATTTGGCTATAACGGATAATTTATCTTCAACCTATTAATTCTGTGCGCTTCTATAAATATCACGCCCTAGGTAATGATTACATCGTATTAGATCCAAGTGATTTCCCAACCTGGAAAACACCTTCTTTAGATCAAATTCGTGTCATTTGTCATAGAAATTTCGGTGTTGGGTCTGATGGTATTCTTTGGGGTCCACTTCCAACAAAATCTGGTGCATTTGGATTACGTATTTTCAACCCAGATGGATCAGAAGCAGAAAAATCCGGTAACGGAACGCGTATTTTTGGACGCTACTTATTTGATCAAAAAATCGCTAAAGGAACCCAATTCCCAATTGAGACCCCAGGAGGTATTGTAGAGGCTGTTGTCAAAGACAACGGCAAACTCCTAGTCATGAATATGGGAAATGTAAGTTTCTCTAGTGAGAAAATTCCTGTTGCTGGTAATGCACGTGAAGTCATTAACGAAAAAATTGAAGTACTAGACAGAACCTTTACTTTCTGTGCTGCAACGATCGGTAATCCTCATTGCGTTATTCCACTACCCGAAATTAGTCCTAAGCTCGCTCATCAGTACGGACCAGTTCTAGAAACACACGTTAATTTTCCAAACAGAACTAACGTTCAGTTCATGCAAGTATTAGATCGTAACAACATTCGCATAGAAATCTGGGAACGTGGCGCAGGTTACACATTAGCATCAGGAACAAGTTCAAGTGCTTCAGCAGCTGTAGCTCATCGTCTAGGCTTAGTTGACAAAAATATTACCGTTCACATGCCAGGCGGTAAAATCGGTATCGAAATTTCAGGCGACTTTGCAATACGCATGACGGGTACAGTTAACCGAGTAGCTATCGGTGAGATGCAACCTGAGCTATTTGAAGTTAAAGTATAGAATTACTTAGGTTTTAGTATTCTTAGGCGTTCCTGTGCTTAACGGAACCCAAAGCTTGTTGAGCACGAATCAACTATGCCTGAATATTCAATATTTCAGGCAAAAAGATAGCATTTTATCTCAAATGTAGGCTGCTTATAGGTTGCTAGCTTACTTAAATTATATAGGTTAAATACCTTAGTCATGGGTCAATTGCCTCAGGAGTCCAACCACTCTTTTAAAAGCACAGAATCGCTCGATTCAGCTATTCTTCATCTACTGATGGAGAAAACACCCGATCGTATTTATTTTAAGGATTTAAATAGTAAATTTGTACGCGTTAATTTTGCTCATGCACACTGGTTAGGTGTTCAAAAACCAGAAGAAGTAGTAGGAAAATCCGATGCCGATTTTTTCTCTAAAGAACACGCAAACACAGCACTCGCCGAAGAAAGAAAAATTATTGAAACAGGCGAACCTGTCGTAGGGAGTATTCAGCATATAACAAAACGCGATGGAACCTTAGCCTGGGGCTCTACAACAAAAATGCCGTGGAGAGACCCTAATGGAAATATCATCGGTACCTTTGGAATCACCCGCGATGTAACTCATGCTAAGGAGGCGGAAGAAAAACTCATTCAAGAGCATAATCTTTTAAGAACGATTATAGATCACCTGCCTTCACGTATTTTTGTTAAAGATAAAAACGCAAATTATCTTTTAAACAATGAGTCGCACTTAAAAGAACTGGGCGTTAACTCACAGGATGAAGCCCGTGGTAAAGGCGTAAACGATTTTTACTCAGGTGAACGAGCTGAACAAGCAATTCAAGATGACGCATCTGTACTCACCCAATCTCAATCGATCCTAAATCAAGAGAAATCAAACTTTGGTCCCGAAGGTAAAGAACGCTGGTCACTCACAACCAAGGTACCGTTCAAAAATTCGCAAGGTAGCGTTATCGGACTTGTTGGTATAAGTCATGACATAACGCAGCGTAAAAAAACAGAACAAGAACTAAAACAGAGATCTGAAGCGATGGAAGCTGATCTGCTCATGGCACGTCAGATCCAACAAGCATTTATTCCATCTAGGTACCCTACTTTTCCTAAAAATAGTAATCCGGATAAAAGTAATTTAGCATTCTCCCATTATTACCAAGCTGCAGCATCACTTGGTGGGGACTTTTTCGACCTCATCTCAATTTCTGATACAAAATGCGGATTTTTTATATGTGATGTAATGGGCCACGGTGTACGGGCAGGTCTACTTACAGCAGTTATACGTGGTGTAGTTCAAGAGTCTTGTCTTAGCGCTACCGATTCTGGAAAAGTTCTTACAGAAATTAATCGCAATCTCATGCCAATCGTAGCTGGAACAGGACAACCTATTTTCGCTACCGCTTTTTTTGCTATCATAGATACCATTGCAAAAACAATAACCTATTCAAACGCAGGCCATCCTGCACCCCTTATACTAAATAGTGCAGACCAAACAGTGACACGTTTAACTATTTTAGACCCAGAGCCAGCAACAGGTTTAATTGAGGATTTTAATTACTCCCACCAGAGCATTGCTTTTAATTCAAGAGATACACTCATTGCATATACAGATGGTATAATAGAGGCATCCAACTCAGAGGGTATCCAATTTAGTGAAACGAAACTCATCGAGTTACTTAAAAATCACCCTAACTTAGCAGTATCGGATTTAACTAAAAAAGTTATCACGTCTGTTCAAGAATTCACTCAAAGAAAAGACTTTGATGATGATATTTGTATCGTAGCAGCTCATTGTAAATAACTCTTAATTTTTACCAACGAGCTAAGGAACTTTATACCTTTTCTTAAGTCTTTCATCTAATTACCCCTTCGTGAAAAAAGTTTTTTTATATCTAGTAATCCTAAGTGCTTTAAAAACTTTGGGATTAAATGCTGCAATAACTCAGACAGAATCGCGTAGAGAATTTTCAGGTAGTATTCACTCGGTCATGGCTGCAAGTAGCTCAGAACATGGCCAAAAAGGTCATCGACCAGCTCTTGTATCAACGGCTCTCAGCTCTGCTCAACTTTCTACAGCCATGGAATTTGAGATTGCATTAAAAATGCATAATCTTCCAGAGCTTCAAGAGCGCGTCGCAAAGAATGAAAAAATAACACCGACCGAAATGGCTGCGAAATATTGGCCATCTGAAGAAGAACACAAACTCGTACTAGACTGGGTTAAAGCACAAGGCTTTGAGGTTGTTAGAACTGATTACAATCATCTTGCTGTTTTTGCTAAAGGAAAAGTTTCTGATGTTCAAACAGCACTTAAAACTCAATTTGCTCGTGTTGCTTACAATGACAGTGAGTACACATCAGCAGTGGTCGCTCCTAGTCTACCTACATCACTTGCTAACGTTGTAGTTGGTATTCACGGTTTACAGCCTCATATTCGCATGACTCCACGGCATATACTCATGCCTCAAGCCAGTGGAACAAACGCTCCTCCGTATCTTCCAGCACAAGTCGCTACAGCATATAATGCTAATGGCTTAAATTATAACGGAACGGGACAAATCATTGGCATCATTAGTAATGCCTATCCTTCAAGTTCAGATTTAAATAAATTTTGGACAGCAGCTGGTCTTACCATACCCGCAAGCAATATTGTTCAAGTAAACGTAAATGGTGGTCCTGCAGTACCTGCAGATCCTAATTCACTAGCAGAAGCTAGTCTTGATGTTGAGTGGAGCAGCGCACTCGCACCTGGTGCAACAATCATGGTTTACGGTTCAAATATTAATGATCCAGCCGGTTTTGATAAAACCTATCAGCAAGTCTACAATGATGCTCTAACTCATCCGGGATTTTCACAATTCTCCATGTCTTTTGGAGAAAATGAAACTGTCGTTGAAAGCGATTATTTAGTCATTGAATCACAATACATGGCAAATTTAGCAAGTACGGGCATGACTGTACTTGCAGCTTCTGGTGACGGCGGATCAAACCCCGATCCTAGTACCGGCAGTTATTCAACGACTGCTCCACTCGACGTATCGTATCCTGCAAGTGACCCGTGCGTAACAGGCGTTGGCGGCACACGTCTAGTACTCACCTCCGCTGGAACTGTAAGTAGCGAAACCACATGGGTTGATTCTGGCGGTGGTTATAGCCACTACTACAAAAGACCAACTTGGCAAACCGCTCTTGGCATAACTGCTGGCACTTACCGATTAAGTCCAGACGTAGCTGCAATTGGTGATCCACAGACAGGAGCTGTTGTTTATATCAATGGTGTTTCTCAAACTATTGGAGGAACAAGTTTAGCAACTCCTGTCTGGGCTGCATTCTGTGCTTTAATCAATCAAGCACGTTCAGCTAACAAACTTTCATCCCTTGGTTTTTTAAATCCAAGACTTTATCCTCTAGCTAATAGTATAGCCTTTAGAGATATCACGCTTGGTAATAATGGAAACTATTATGCAGGTACAGGCTACGATTTGTGTACAGGCATAGGATCTCCGAACGTAGCTAATCTAATTCAAGCAACGTTTATTGAAGCAAACCAAGCTCCTCAAATTACCACTGCAGTAACCAATCGGTTCACAACACTTGGTCAATCCGCCTCATTCGCAGTTTCAGTTGTAAGTCCCACTCCGCTTAGCTACCAGTGGCAAAGACAAGCAGCTGGAACTAACACGTGGAGCAACCTCACGAATTCAAGCACCTATTCAGGTGTTACAAGTAATATACTCATGGTTAGTTCTACGACACTTGCTATGAGTGGTGATCAATTTAGATGCGTCACAAGTAATACCAATGGCAGCACTACGAGCTCAGCACTCTCATTAACTGTTAGTACGACAGGCATGTCGACACTCGCAGGTTGGCCAAGTGCTGCAGGCTTTTTAGACGGTACAGGTTCATCCGCCCGCTTTGATTCTGATGGCGGTATCAGACTAGATAGTGCCGGAAATATTTACGTAGCTGACAGTGTAAATAATGCTATAAGAAAAGTTACCCCAACAGGTGTAGTAACTACTCTGCTTGGTTCATCTGGAAACGCCGGATCAACGGATGGCGCCTTAGCTACAGCAAGTATCAATGGACCTGGAGGTGTTGCCGTAGACAGCTCTGGTAATGTTTATATCGCAGACAGTTTAAATTATACCATTAGAAAAATTACCCCAAGTGGTACTGTGAGTACACTAGCAGGAAGCGCGGGTCTTAAAGGGAAAACAGATGGCGTTGGCACTGCAGCACGTTTTGAAGATCCAGAAAATTTAGCTGTAGACGCAAGCGGCAATGTATGGGTAGCCGATGGACAAGGATGCACCGTTCGTCAAATTACACCTAATGGCACAGTCACAACGATTGCTGGGAAAGCATTATCATCTGGAAGTACTGACGGTATTGGAACAAGTGCACGCTTTGGCACCATTCTAGGAATAGCTGTTGATCCAGCGGGAAATGTTTTTGTTTCTGATAGTTCAAACGCTACAATAAGAAAAATTACTTTGAATGGCTCTACTGCGAATGTTACCACAATTGCAGGGTCTGCTGGCTCTACAGGAACCGTAGACGGCACAGGTAGTGCCGCTCGTTTCAATATGCCTTCAGGCTTAGCGGTAGATGCACAAGATACAATCTACGTGTGCGACTCCAACAACGACACAATTCGTAAAATAACATCCCAAGGCGTAGTAACAACAATAGCAGGAAGTCCCGGAGTTGCAGATAGTTCTGATGGAATTGGTTCTGCTGGACATTTAAATAGTCCTGGAGACATCGCCTTAGATCAATCTGGTAACTTATACGTTGCAGACTTTTTCAACAATACAGTTAGAAAAATTATACCTACAACGTCTCCCATAATTTTATCAACAACACTTAATCAGTCTCTACTATTAGGTTCTACAACAACCTTAAGCGTTAACGCAACCGGTATAGCCCCACTCACCTACCAGTGGTATTTAAATGGCGTTTTAATTCCTAGCGCTACTTCAAGCAGTTACCTTATTTCAAACTTCCAAGCATCAAATGCAGGAACTTACACGGTCAATGTAACTAGCCCCACAGGCGTTACAACGACTACTGCAGCAATCTTAAGTGTACAAAACCCACGTTTACTTAATCTTTCTGCTCGTGCTACAGTGAACGGCACTACAGCTGCCCTTACTGCTGGATTTGTGATTAGTGGCACTGGAACTAAAAATCTTCTACTTCGCGGAATTGGACCTGCACTATCCAACTATGGAATAACAACCGCACTCTCAAAGCCCCAACTCACCTTTTATAACAGCTCCGCACAAATCATAGCTACCAATTCAGGCTGGAATAATTCCTTAACTTACGGATCCCAAAGTTTCCAGACACTCGCTAGCCAAGCCAGTGCTAGTACTATGAGCTCCGTGGGTGCATTTGCCTTAACACAAGGTTCAGCAGACTCAGCAGTGCTCGCGAGTTTACCTCTTACTCAAGGCAATGCTTATACCGTACAAGTATCCGGCATGAATAGCACAAACGGTGTAGCACTCGATGAAATCTATGACATGGATTCTACCAACGCTTCATCACGTCTGATTAATATCTCTGCGGGTGCAGTGACAAGTGGTGGTGCAAACACATTAACCGCCGGCTTTGTTGTTGGCGGTACAGGAACTGAAAAAGTGCTTATCCGTGCTGATGGACCAGCACTCATACCGTATGGAGTAGCAGGTACTCTCGCACAACCAGTTCTCACAATCTATGATGCATCGGGAAACATCATTGCAAGTAGCACCGGCTGGAGTAACACCCCTGTTATCGGAAATTCACCCGTCTTATCAAGTGTCACTCAAGCTACCTCAAGTATAATGGCCTCTGTTGGGGCATTTAGCTTGGGCGCAAATAGTGGCGATTCTGCCTTAGTCGTCAGCGTTCCTCCTGGTAATTACACAGCGCAAGTGACTGGAGTTTATGGAACCACTGGTTACGCCCTAATCGAAATATACGAAGTCTCGCAGTAAGACTTAGGAGTAGCTGCGGCGAGCTTCTAAAGCGCTCTTAAGCGTTACTGCATCGGCATACACGACACCACCACCACTTGGAATACCAAACCCAATACGGCTAACTTTAACGGTATTACCAGCAGGCAACTGCTCTATAAGGTAATGACAGGTTGCTTCACCTTCTACATCGTTAGCCAATGCGAGTACAAGTTCGTCTATCTCTTTATTTTCAATACGAGCCTGTAAACTTGAAATATTTAAATCGTTAGGCGTAATTTTTTGAGACGGTGATAATTTACCATGCAGTACATGATAGGTTCCGCGCCATGCTCCACTTTTTTCGAGCGATACTAAATCAGGAACATGTTCAACCACACAGACGTGACGACTATTTCTACGCTCATCTAAGCAGATAGAACATAAATCACCTTCTGCAATATTACCGCACTTCTTACAACGGTGAACACTACGAGAGGCTTCCGTTAGTGCTGCAAGTAAAACA